>Ga0314774_1000084_pt1 | contig 85828 bp, 75 predicted proteins | sample MetaGCBIA2018_FD_204515 | JGI IMG/M metagenome (GOLD analysis project Ga0314774, IMG submission 204515) | Cryopeg brine microbial communities from Beaufort Sea near Barrow, Alaska, United States - CBIA 2018 | ecosystem: Environmental > Aquatic > Marine > Coastal | place: USA: Alaska | collected... | reverse complement strand
TAGAATTGAAAGGAGAAAGTTTAAGAAAAAAACTGTAATTTTGTCAGTATCTTATCTTTTAAGACCAAAATCAACAGGGGGGTCAATATGACCGGAATGGGGGGTCAGTATCGCCGGAATATCCAGTTAAATGAAAGTGGATTGCTATAAGCATTAAGAGAGGGGTAGGATAGGTTAAATACTAAAGATTTAAAGTAGCTGTTTTGTTTAATATTACTATTTACTAATTAAATAATAAATCTTTTAGTGAAATTAACCTATCCTTCTTACCCTCTCAAAAATTTATGAAACTTTTCTTAAAGGTATTTTCCCTTGAGAAGAACTATTATTTGCCCTATCAATAGCATATTTATTGCGCCCACCCTTTTTAACTTTCTTAAAGTTAAGCATAGTTAATACTTTACCAATTTGAATATGGTTCGTATCACTCATTTGAATTTTAGCATTATTATTTAACTCTATAAGAAGTTCTGAGGAGCTCAAATATAGCTCTGCATTATACATATCACTAGCAGGTTTATACCTATCTAGTAAGATTTCTTCAATGGGAGATTTCCTTCTAAATTTTTCATTTCTCTCATTAATCTTCTCAATCTCTTTACCATCAAAGTAATATTTAAAACTATTATTAAATAGAAATAGAGCTTGGCTGAAAATACCTGAATAATTAAAAAGGCTTGTATAATCAATAGATTTTACTAAAAAACTAAGATACCTTCTATTTCCAGTTAAGTCGGTTAAGAATTCGTCATCATTAATAGAACCAATAAATGAAGCTCTTCTAGGTAGGTTATCAGTAATCCTTCCATAAGGTCTTCTAATTTTTACACTTGACTTTGTGATTAGCTCTTTGATTTCATTATTTCCCCTTTTTGTGAGGCTTGATAGCTCATCTAAATCAATAATAAGCCTTTCAGATAAATGTATTAATGCATCCTTTGAAGTTGGGTTTATCATTCCTGAGAAAGCATAATCTCTCAACTCTTTTGGTAACATATTCTTTATAAAAGTAGATTTACCAATACCTTGACCACCAGACATTATTATCATTGTCTGATTACTGATTCTGTCAGAAACGCCACAGCCTATCATAGCTACAAACCACCTTTTAAAAGCTTCTTTAAAGAAATCATCATCATCAGTTGCTATTCTAGAAGCTAATTCAGAGATATAGTCTGTCTTTTCATCCCAAATGGGTAATGAATTTAAGTATTCTTTAAGAGGGTGAAATTCTGGTGTAAAATCAGACAAAAACAAGTTATCTAAGGTTTGCTTTCCAATTTTGAATTTTTTGGATTTCAACTCTCTTACAAAGGAATTTAAATGGTAATCTGTCATTGAAATAAAATTACCCGCAGAAATTCTTTTAAACTCCACTCGACTATTAAATACATTATATCTAAAAACATACTTACTCATAAGGTACTTTTCTATTGGCGCTTCTATATCTCCTTTAATATTGAACTCATTTGAATTACTAAAAGCACTTTTAATAGTTTTTGAGAAATCTTCTCCTGAATATTTATAATTATCAGTTATTAAACTTTCAGCTACTGTTTCTGGAATGCCAATACGGTTGCAGTTACAAGCTAAATAGTGTATGAAATTATTCCTGCTACCCTCCTTAAACTCCTCTTTAATTTGTGTAGTTTTTAATGCCTTCTGATAATCCGCTTGAAAGGAATCAATTACTTTAAACACTAGAGCATTCTTATTCTCATATAGGTCTGAATCGTATGATATAAAGCATAATCTAGACACATCTTTTCCGCTTGTATCAATATCTATATCCATCTCTGAGGTATAATATTCACTCACTTGTTTAAACGCTACATTATGCATATTGCTGTTAGTATCAACTTTGACTAGGATTTTTAGTCCTGTTCCAGAAGGAGAGATAAAAGCAGCTAGTGTGTAAGGGCAGTCAATCACCTTCTTTTTTAATATTGGTAATTTTCGAATCCCAAGATTATCTATATCTAATACTAATACTCCTGAGTACTTGTTTAGATTGTTAATTTTACGTGCATCATTGAAAGTTCCACTAGGAGTAAATGCCTCAAGTGTTTTTTTAAGACCACTGTAATTTTCTTCTTTTTTACATTTGTCTCGAATTTCAAGTATTACATCTTTTTGAGTACTTCCTTTTTTTATTGCAATCAGAACATCACTTAAGAATCTGCTACCATCGTTTTTTGATAGTTCGGTATAATAATCTACCTCTATATTGTTTAAGTTTTTCATAGTTCTAATTTTTAAGGTTAATATTAGAAATTGGTTTCATAGACTTTAAAATATCATCCATACGGTAATATATTCTACTTCCAAGACTTAAAGGAATTAGCACTTTCTTTTTACCCCAGCTATTTAAAGTTGGATAACTAACGTTTAATAATTTTGAAGTTTCTTCTCTTGTTAAGAGTTCGTCATTTTTTAGCTCATTCATTTTTGAATTTTGAATTGAGCTATTTACTATTAACTTAATGCTATCTAACATTTCTTGAAGAGTAGCATTTTCTATTTGTATTGTTTTCATCTTTTATTATTTTAAATTAAACACTTAAGACCACTCTCTGGTCTACTAATAATAAGATGTGAATGCATTCCTAAATCTTATACTTCAAAAGTGGAACTAATTTTCGAATAAAAAAATAGGTAAAACATTGATAAAGAGGAATCTATCTTAGTTAATTTGGTTTAAAAGTTAAAATACTGAAAGTCAAATAGTTAATTTTTATCTTAGTTAATGTGGTTTGTTTGAAGAGTTTTTTAACAAAACTTTAACTTTTTACTATGTTAATTTATGTTAAAAATAGAGCATTAAAGCATTGATTCTAAATTAGTTAATTTAGAAATGGGCGATTTTCTTCTTAATCTGGTTTTTTTTGAGAAAAGTATTCTACAATTATTTAATATTTGGCTAAGAAAAGAATGGATGTTCTCCAATTTTTGAAGCTCTTTCCATTCCATTTACACGTATATAATTATAAAAAACCCTTTCGGAAGTATGACCACTGATTGTCATAATATCTATAGTAGGCATTCCTGAGTAATAAGCATTGGAACAAAAACTAAAACGCCCTGTGTGATTTTTCATTAGTTCGTATTTTTTGAGTACTTGTTTTAATACAACTCCACCTTTGGTTATTTCCTTTGTAACTTTTGAATCAATACCTGCTAATTTTCCAATTTCTTTTAGAGCGTAATTGATGTGTTGATGTGGTAAACTTGGAGGAGGATTACCGTTTCTTTTGTTTAAAATTTGGGTTACAATAGAATTGATAGGTATAGATAGAGGTTTATCGGTCTTTTGCGTAGTGATTTGTATATACTTTTTTCCTTTAGTATCAATTATAATGTTATTGGGTTGGAGTCTACTAAAATCACTTACACGTAAACCAGTATTAGAGGAAATGAGAAATAGGTCTCTTGCAGTATTTAGAATTTCAGGAGTTAGTTTTAGCTTTTTATTAACTATAATAGGCTCAACTTTTGATAAATCGCATTCAAAAATTTGTTTTAACTCTTCTTTATTCAGATAAATTGAAAAAGATTTTTCAGTTGGTTTTTTAAAATACTTCTTTGTATGTTCAAGATTTTTATGATAATCTAACTCAAAGCTTGACGTCATCATAGTCTTAAGTGTTTTAATTTGGTTCCCTATGTAGTTGGTGGAGTAATTATCCTCTTGAAGCCAGCTTATATAATCATTATAAAAATCAAAATTAATGCTATCGTAATTAACGTCATATCCTTCTTTATTAAATCTTAATAACAGAGCATATGCAGATTTATAGGTTTTAGCAGTGCTTCTTTTTAAAGGATGACCAGTTGATGTTAGTGGTTTGGTAGTGTAGTTTTCAATAAACCATAAGTAAAAGGGAAGGAGTTCAGGGATGCTCTTATCTACTATTGCTTTTTTATTGAAATATTCATCACAAAAATCTTTAAAGAATTTATCAGTCGCTTGTTTTCCTTCTTCTATAGCTAGTTTAGTATATGCTTTATTTAATTTACTCTGTAAATCATCTAATTTTTCATTTACAATATATCTATCTATTTCTGAAACTACATTCTTAATTCGCATATCTTTTACTTTCCAGTTTTTAATGTCTTGTATAAATAAACCTGTAGAATATCTAAAGCGTTTCTTTAGCCCATAGTTGAAAAATAATTGTATGACAGCTGTTTTACCAGTGCTTTTTCTAAGTTTGAAAGTCAATTTTCCCATAGGTAATAAATTATAGGGCAAAGATAGAAAAAAAGTGACACATATTTAATTGTGTGTGTCATTTTTGTGTCACTTTATGATTTATTAGTTGAGTTTTAGATACTCTTTGTTTAATTAGGAAGACACTATAATCCTTTATTAAATAAGCTTTAAGACAATATCGTGTAAGGGAATTGGAGGAAAATTGAGGAAAGTGAGAGTAAATATTCGTTATCCTTGTGGGTCAACTAGCAAATTTTACATTCCCTTATAAACTAATACTTTATAAGGGTTTTTTTTTAGTGCACCCCTGTCAGCAACCCTAACTTTAATTTTAAAGCAAATAATTCAACTTTGAAGGTTGTGCTGTTACAGAAATTTACGAAATTCAATCTTCAGTTAAAATAGTTTTTACTTTTCATCACTATGTAGAAATTTGCTCAGGGATCGCAACGATTTTACTGCCACTTTCTTAGTTATATTCAGTTTCAATAGTGCCTTTAGGTTTTCCAATATTGTCGTACTCGGTATATATGACCCTTTGTTGTTCAAACCTTATCGTAATTTCTTCACTTGGCAAATTTGACGCTTCTCCGGTAACATTATATTTGGTTACCGCGACATTCCTTAATTCATATTTATAAATTACATGATCAGACACGGATATTTCTATCTCAACCAAAGGAATTATTCTGCCCTTGGTTAAAGCTTCCATTATTTTTGGGCTGGATTTATCGATTTTTTTTACAATGGAAATAGTTTTCCCCAATGAGGTTGTAACTCTTGTTCTGGCTATTGCGGTCATATTGAGATTGCTACCCAATTCTTGATTGAAAGATGCAACATCTGACCATCCGCGGTGAGTGTTGTTATTTGATTCACTGTCAATCCCTTCAAATTTGATGAAGTAGTTCTGAGCTACAACAAAGTTGCAAGCCAAAATAAAGACGAATAAAAAGCTTGTTTTTTTCATAATGAATATTGATGTTAATTGATATGATTTTGTTTACTTAAAAGATACCTAATAAGGTACGAATAAATCTTGAAACGGAGTATTATAATAAGGTAATTTTGGCTTGTAGCAAATCATCTTTCATGTGAAATTTGCACGCCTCAGCGGTGTCAATAATCCAAACCCCTGCTATTTATGTGGAATATTTATTAAAAACTGCCATAAAATGAAAAACCTACATCGCAGTACGATGGAGGAAAAATGGCTATGAAAAGATTGGAACATGAAGTTCAAAATTCATATTATAAGCGATGCGCTTAATTTTCTTTTGATTAATTATGATCTATTTCATCAAATACTTTTTTATCAATGCTTCCAGTTCAGATTTATTAATGGGTTTTGTAATATAATCGTTACACCCAATGCCAATTGCCTTTTCTTTGTCGCCGGTTAATGCAAAAGAAGTCTGGGCAATTATGACAACATCTTTGTTGAATTGACGAATTTGACGGGTTGCTTCATATCCATTCATGTCTGGCATTTTTATATCCATGAGTATTAAATCGATATCGGCATTATTTAGGCAGGTTTCAACCGCTTCCAACCCGGAGGCTGCTTCTATTATTTCTTTGTCAAAGTTTTTAAGCATAATAGAAATCAATTCTCGCGATACTTCATCATCATCAACAACTAAAACTTTAAATTTTCCACTAATTTTATCCTCTTTCAATATCCGTCCATCATTTTTTGTAATAGTATTTGATTCAGATCCAGAATGGAATTTAATGGTAAAATAAAATGTTGAACCTTTTCCTTCTTCACTCTCTACCCAGATTTTTCCACCAAGCATCTCAACGAAAGCTTTTGCAATGGCCAGTCCCAGACCTGCTCCCTGCCGAGCTTGAATATCCGGAATATCTGCCTGAATGAATCGCTCAAATACGGCTTCTTGCCTGTCAGGTGGAATACCAATACCAGTGTCTTTTACATAAAATTCAAGATAATTCCCTAAATTCTTAAAGCCAAATTTTATAGAACCTTTGTCGGTGTATTTAATGGCATTCTTTACAAGGTTTGTCAGAATCGAATACAATTTTTCATTATCAGTTTTAACAATGGTTTCTTTAGCAGGTAAAATGTTTTTTAAAGAAAGATTTATTCCTTTAACATCAGCATCAGGTTTTTCAAGGTCAAGTATGCTTTCTAAAAGCTTGTTGATATGCGTCTCCTTACATTTAACTTCCATTTGCCCGGATTCTATTTTTGAAATATCAATAATTTCCTGGACAATGTTAAGCATTCGTTCCCCGCTTTTCTCTATAATTTCGATATATTTATGCCGCTTTTCACCTGTTAATCCAGGCTCTTTCAATAATTCCGAAAACCCTAAAATGCCATTCATTGGAGTTCTGATTTCGTGGCTCATATTGGCAAGAAATGCAGATTTTAATCGGTCACTTTCTTCAGCACGCTCTTTGGCTATTACCAAATCATTCATCATTTCTTTTTTCTCAGTAATATCTTCTTTAATAGCTAAAAAATATTTTTTATTTCCGTATTTATCAATTATCGGAGATATTGAGGCACTTTCCCAGTACAGTTCTCCATTTTTCTTTTTATTATGAAATTCTCCATTCCAGGATTTTCCGCTTTTTATGGTTTCCCACAATTCTTGATATTCTTCTTTTGGCTTCTCTCCCGATTTTAAAATTCTTGGATTATTCCCTATTGCTTCTTCAAATGAATAGCCGGTAACTTCAATAAACTTTTGATTTACATATTCAATTCCCCCCTCTAAATCGGTAATCACAATGATGGCAGGGCTTTGTTCAACGGCGCTCGACAATTTTATCAACTCTTGTTCTGATTTTTTTAAAGCAGTGACATCGCGTTGGGTTCCCCATTGTCTGATTAAGTGTTCATCTTTGACAATTCCAATGGAACTATTGAGGTAATATCGAATTTCTCCATTTTCATCAGGTTCTTCCGTTTCATTGTTTTCAGAACGATAACCAGATTCAATAAAAAGCCTTGTTGCTTCTCTATTTTTAAGGTTGCTACTTACTCTGTGAAGTTCCAATTGACTTTTTCCAATAATATCTTTTAGCTCTTTAATCCCGTACATTTTCATAAAAGCGGTATTGCATTCTGCAATGAATGAATGGTTGTACATAAAATCAATTTGGGCTTCTATGGGCAAATTAACAGGCATTGGTTTGTTTAATTCAAAACGATAAACACCTTCTGAAACCTGTGAGATAAAATTTTTATACCGCTCTTTACTCGATCGCAGTTTGTTTTCAGTTCTTTTCTGTTTGGTAATATCTTGATCAACACCTCTATATCCAATCAGTTCATTTTGATTATTTATAATGGGTGAGCCGCTTGTTTGAAGTATGATAATACTGCCATTTTTGTGAATATTGGTGTTTTGGAAGTTTTTAAAATTTTCCATTTTTAAAAAAATATCAAAGGCTTTTTTCTTTGATAATTCTTTTTCTTCCGGTATAAAAGAATCATAAAAATATTTTTTACCTACCAATTCTTCTGGCGTGTATCCTAAAAGGGTGAAGCTCATTTTACTTGCATACGTATACATGCCGTTGGCATCAACCTCCCAAATCCACTCACCGGCTACCTCCGCAATACTTTGAAACCTATTTTGACTTTCAATTAATTTTGTTTGAATTATTTTACGTTTTTCAATCTCTTTTTTATGAATTTTATTTACGATTAAAAGTTCCTTGTTCGCTTGAATTAATTCTACTTCGCTTTTTTCAGCGCGTTCTTTGGCTTTTATTAATTCCAATTCAGTCTGTTTGCGTTCAGTAATATCCCTGCAACTTCCGTATGTTGTACCATCAGGTAATATAACAGTGTTAAGGTCTGTTGTAATATAATTACCGTCTTTTTTTAAAAGTTCAATTTCAGCAAACCCTTTACCGTCAATCAATACTTGATTAAAAAACTTTAAATATTCCTCTAATTTGTTCGGGGGTGTAATATCTGCGATGGTCTTACTTTTCATTTCCTCTGATGTATATCCAAGCATATCGGAAACTGCTTTATTGGTATATACATACTTTGCTTGTTGATTTGCTATGAAAATGGCATCGGCAGAATTGTCCATTATTGACATGGATTTTTGCTCGCTTTCTTCGGCTTGTTCTTTGGCTTTTATTAACTTTTGAACACTTTCGTATTTTTCAGTAGTATCAGCAGCAATACCTACACGTTTGATAATTTGCCCGGAATCATCTAATATTGGAAATGTTTTAACGTTTATCCAACGAACCTCATTATCGTTCCGCAATATGCGATACTCATAATTGAAGATACCTTTATCTTGAAATTCGGTTGAATTAAAGATTTCCTGTACAACAGGTTTGTCATCGGGATGTATTTTTTCTGTAAATAGTTGAGGATTTTCATATATTTCCTCACAAGGGATGCCCCAAATCCTTTCAAATGAAGGGCTTATATAATTCATTTTACCATTCGTTCGTAACCAAAAAACCTCATCTATATTTTCAGCAATTTGTCTGAATTTCTTCTCGTATTCTTCGGAATTTTCTTTTGCTATGATTAACTCCGCTGCCCGTTTCTCCTTCAATTCGTTTTGAAAGGCAAGTTCCTTGTTGGCAATGACCAACTCCGCTGCCCGTTTTTCTTTTAGTTCAATTTGAAAAGCAAGTTCCTTGTTGGCAATGACCAATTCTGCTGCCCGTTTTTCTTTCTCTTCACTTTGAAAAGCAAGTTCTTTGTTGGCAATAAGCAATTCTGCTGCGCGTTTTTCTTTCTCTTCACTTTGAAAAGCAAGTTCTTTGTTGGCAATAAGCAATTCAGCTGCACGTTTTTCTTTTTCATCATTTTGAAAGGCAAGTTCTTTGTTGGTAATGACCAACTCTGCTGCGCTTGCCTTCAGCGCTTCTTTTGCTTGCTTACGCAAGATGGCAAATTGAATCGTTTTTTCAAGAAGGTTACTGTTTAAATCCTGTTTTAAGATGAAATCCTGCGCCCCTTTTTTAATAAGCTCCTGTGATAATTCAGCATCATTTAGGCCACTTACTAAAACAACCGGAATACGCTGTGTTAAACCTATGACGGTATCAAAAGTCTGTTTCCCTGAACTGTCGGGCAAATTGAGGTCAAGCAAAATAAGATGAATGTTATGCTCTTTAAGCAGTTCACATCCATCTTTTAAGTTTTCTGCAACAATAAGCTGATGATCAAAATTAGCGATTTCTTTTAACAGCTCTTTCATAAGCCTGATATCACCGGGATTGTCCTCAATCAGCAGAATATTTTTAGCAGGTACGGTTTTCATGGTTTTGGGTATTTCACCAATGTGAGCCAAAAACCTTCAATTGATTTAACCAACTCAAAAAATTTATTGAGGTCTATTGGCTTTACCAAATAGCAGTTGGCGTGTAATTGATACGTTTTAATAATATCTTCTTCTGCTTTTGAGGTGGTTAAAATGATGACAGGTATCGTTTTCAGGTCCTCATCTTCTTTAATTTCAGTCAGTATTTCACGCCCGCTCTTTTTTGGCAGGTTAAGATCGAGGATGATAAGATCTGGTCTGACAGCATCTTTATGTTTGTTTCTCTTATAAATAAAATCCATGGCTTCCTCTCCGTCATACACAATACTAAGGTTGTTTTTTAATTTCCCGTCTTTTAATGCTTCCTGGGTAAGGCGTGCATCACCCGGATTGTCTTCGATTAAAAGAATTTCAATTGCTTGTAAATTTTTCATGATGTTTTTTTAAAGTTTATGCTGGTATTGTAAAATAAAAAGTGCTTCCTTCATGCGCTTTTGATTCGAACCATATTTTTCCACCGTGACGTTCAATAATACGTTTGCAAATAGCAAGTCCTATTCCTGTGCCGGAATACTCTTTTGATGAATGCAACCGACCAAATATAATAAATAGCTTGTCTTTATATTTCATATCTATCCCTATTCCATTGTCTTTGACTGAAAATTCATAAAAATCACTTTTCTTTTGACAAGAGATATGTATTTTGGGATTTTCCGATTTCTTTTTATACTTAATGGCATTCTCAATCAGGTTTTGAAAAACACGTGAAATTTGCGATTCATCTCCTTTCACAATGGGTAAATCATCGTTGGTTATTAAGGCTGAATGATCTTCTATCTTCAATTGTAACATGGAAATAGCCCTTCCTAAAGTGATTGAAGTATCTATTGTTTCTAATTCCTTTCCGCGCGTGGTGATCCTCGAATATTCGAGCAAATCATTAATCATTTTTTGCATTCTGTTTGCGCCATCAACAGCATAATGAATAAATTCATTTGCATCATCATCCAGCTTACCTTTATATTTTCTTTCCAGCAATTGGGTGTAACTCGAAATCATTCTTAAAGGCTCCTGAAGGTCGTGCGAGGCTATATAGGCGAATTGTTCAAGCTCTTTATTGGAATTTTCAAGTCTGTCCAATGTTATGTTTAAGTTTTCTGCAATCTGTTTTCGCTCTGTAATGTCTTGCCCTTGCGCAATAGTCGCAATAATTGTATTTCCGTTGGCATCCATGATAGATGCGGAATTCCATAAAACTGTTTTTCGTGTGCCGTTTATATGCATGATGCCAATTTCAACCGTTTCCAATTGTTTTCCTTTTCCCAATTCATTAATAATTTTTAATGCTTCTTTCCTTAAATCGGGAGGAAAAAGAATTTCTAGTGACTTGCCTATAACTTCAATAGCTTTTCTTCCGGTCAATGCTTCAAATGCAGGATTGAAACGCGTAATATTATATTGAGTATCCCATACGATAATTGGGGCATTTGCATAACGGAAAAGATTTTCAAGATATTCATTGGCTTTCTGGCGCTCTTCGTTGGCAAGTCTTAACTCCTCTGTGCGTTTTTCTTTTTCTTCATTTTGAAAAGCAAGCTCTTTGTTGGCAATAACCAATGCTGCTGCTCGTTTTTCTTTTTCTTTATTTTGAAATTTCGCAATAACCAGCTCTGCTGTTCGTTTTGCTTTTTCCTCAATATTTAAAGATAGTTCTGCATTAACTTTCTCTAATTCATGATAAGCAGTTGTCAATTCTTTAGCTGTATACAATAATATTTCTTGTTCACTTTTTGTTTGAACTACATGAACAAGTGTTTGTTTACTTTTAAATATAGGCGCTACATCTGCAATAAATTTTTGTATGGGTTTAGAAATGCTTTTAGATATAAAAATAGAAATAATAATACTTAACATGAGCAATATAAAAATAATTGTCAGCAGAAATAAAGTCCTTTGTTGTATTTCTTTTAAGTGATTACTATATATTTCGTGGGCTTTATTTTCGGCGAATTCTAATAGTGTTTTTGTCTTGTGAAGAATAAGCTTAACTTGAATGGCACCTTCTTCTTTCGTTATTTTTATGGCTTCATTACTTTTTCCTGCGATCTTTAGCGCAATAACGTTGCTTCTTATTTTATGCCAGTCCGTATATGCAATATGCGCATCTATGACATCATTTTTATTGCCAAGATATCTTTCTTCTACTATTTCAAATGCCCGAAGAACTAAGCTGTCGTAATTATTTACAAGCCTAATATATTTATTCATCTCTTCAGTGCTTTCTGACAATACAACATCTTTCATGCTGCGATGTATGGCATTCACATTTATTTCAATTTCTTTTACTGAATTGCTAACAACAAGAGGATGCTCATAAATTTCTGTTACATGGGTGCTGATTTTTTGTATTTGTATAAATGCCAGAATAGCAATGATTAAACTAAAAAAGATAATAATTGCAAAACCTATTGCTAACCGGGTACTGAATTTTAGATTTTTCATGATGATTTACATAAAAGGTAAAGTAAATTTAAAATCACTGCCTTTGCCTAATTCACTTTCTGCCCAAATTTTTCCGCCGTGTTTTTCTACCAATTCTTTGCAAACCAATAAACCCAAACCTGTTCCATTTTCTTTTTCAGTTCCGCACGTTGTTATAATATGCGAAATATCAAAAAGTCTATTTAATGCTTTAGGCTCAATTCCAATTCCGTTGTCAGAAACTGTAATTGTCACATTTGTAGGAGTTTTTTCTGCATAAACATCAATTCGGCCATTTTTGTGAGTAAATTTTATGGCATTGGAAACTAAGTTTCTTAAAATGGTAGTTAACATATTTTTATCTGCAAAAACATGCATTTTGTCTAATGCTATTTTATGAATTGATATGTTTTTAGCTTCTGCCATAAGTCTCAAAGTTGTGATAACATCATCATAAATGGCTGTAAAATTCAATTTTTTAGGTTCATAAATCATTTTGTCAGAACTTGCTCTTGCCCACAATAAAAGGTCTTCTAAAAGCAAGTAAAAAATTTTGGCTGTATCATTAACTAAATTAATTTGTTTTTCAATTTTATCAATATCGTATTTGCGAATATTATTGCTTAATAAATCTAAAAAACCAAGTATCGAATTAAAAGGACTTTTTAAATCGTGGGCAAGAATAGCTATAAATTTCTCTTTCTCCTTGTTCTGATAGTCAAGTTCTTTGTTCGCTATTGCCAATTCAGCTGCCCGTTTCTCTTTCTCCTTGTTTTGAAAGTCAAGTTCTTTGTTCGCTATTGCCAATTCAGCTGCCCTTTTCTCTTTCTCCTTGTTTTGAAAGTCAAGTTCTTTGTTCACTATTGCCAATTCAGTTGCCCTTTTCTCTTTCTCCTTATTTTGAAATGCCAATTCTTTGTTCGCTATTGCCAATTCAACTGCCCTTTTCTCTTTCTCTTCATTTTGAAAGTCAAGTTCTCTGTATGCAATAGCCAATTCTGCGGCACGCTTCTCATTCTCTTTATTTTGAAATACAAGTTCAATATTAGCCATAACCAACTCTTTGGCCTTTTTTGCTCTCTCTTCACTCTGAAACTTAAGCTTTAAATTAACAATAATCAATTCGGCTGCTCGTTGCTCTTTTTCTTCAATCTGAAGGGTAATTTCTTTATAAGCACTGGCCAATTCCTGCTCAAGCTGAATCCGCTTGATCTTTTCAAGGTTTTTTAATTTTTTTAAGTAGCTAAAATCACTCTTTAATTCCGTTATCTTCTTTTGGAGTTCTTTCGTGGATTTGGCTTGAACATCCATAGTAAAGTTTGTTTAAAATGTTGAACTTCCTATTACCGTGTGCTAAATTATAATTCTAAATAACGTATCTTTTCTGCTCTAAGTTATTTTTTGCATATTGATTTTATGCCTGTCTAATTTTAATAAAGTTAAATGAATATTTTTTTATTAAATATGATTTTCATCTATAAAGTGGTTGATAATTATCAATTTACTTGTCGTCTATTTGAAAGTTTTAATATATTTTTGAACTAAATCAATACCATTTTGCTAAAATCCCAAGCAATCAGCTGAGATGGATTTTTTATGCCATAAACTACATTAATATGTAGTTGCGCAAGCCTCATTTACCCCTTAATTTTACTATAACAAAAGATTAAGAAAATATTTAACTTAAAAAATAGGATGATGAGAACTACAAATGATTTAACACCGACAGAATTAAGAGATGGAACATTCTTTTCAAAATTCAAAAAATGTAAACGAGTTTCGTGGCATGCACATAGACAATTCAGTTATTAAAAAATGTTGCCAAACTTACTTTATGAAGATGTACTCACAATTATTTTAATAATTTATAAAGTACTACTAACTAACACTTCATATAAGCCATTTCATTAAGTTGAGATGGCTTTTTTGTTTTACTGATATATAGAAAATACTTTTATGATGAGGTTTTCTTAAACTATAAAAAAGGGAGTATTTAACCAATCAAAATTTCACGAAGGAGCAAGCTCAGGGTAAATAGAACCTTTTAGCGAATGAAGAATAGAGTGCATGTTGAAGGTGTTATAGCAGGCTTACAAAATCCAATAAGAACATGGATTCCTATTCTAAATACGATATTATTATTATTATTATTATACCAAAGGAAAATGATGTGCTTGCTAACCTTACAGGTAATTTAGCTCCTGACAGCTATTGAAGGAAATGGTGCAGTTTATAATGTACATGATTTTCTTTTTAACTAGTTTTTTTTTGAGACTGCAAACTGATTTGAATCATTTTCATTAAAAATATTAACAGTTTAATACCAGGCACTTAACTGATAACAATCATTAAGGCCATTGATTAAAATCATTTTTTTTTCAAATTCGTAATTTTAAATTTATGCATCAATTTCCCCCCACTTTTATAATTGTTTATGTAAAAAATATAGTAAAATATTTTATTGTCAATAAATGAGACAGCTTAAGATAACCAAACAACTTACCAATAGGGAAACTGCATCATTAGAAAAGTATTTTCAGGAAATAGGAAAAGTTGATTTAATTACTGCCAATATGGAAGTTGAGCTGGCGCAACGCATTAGAGCAGGAGACCAAGTGGCTTTTGAACGATTAATAAATGCCAATTTACGATTTGTTGTATCGGTTGCAAAACAATATCAAAATAAAGGATTGGCATTACCCGATTTAATAAATGAAGGAAATATAGGTTTAATAAAAGCGGCAAAACGCTTTGACGAAACTCGTGGGTTCAAATTTATCTCCTATGCAGTTTGGTGGATTCGTCAATCTATCTTACAAGCGTTGGCAGATCAATCTCGGATTATTCGTTTGCCATTGAATAAAATTGGCGCCATTAATAGAATTAACAAAATGTACGCGTTTTTAGAGCAGGAAAATGAACGACCTCCTTCTGCTGAGGAAATTTCAGAGAAATTAAATATGCCTTTGCAGGAGGTTCAAAAATCCTTGAAAAATTCAAGACATTATGTGTCTTTAGATGCGCCATTAATTAATGGAGAAAATTCTAATCTGTATGATATATTAAACATAGGGAAATTTCCAAATCCTGATAAAGCTTTATTACATGAATCTTTGAAAATTGAGATTAAGAGTGCTTTGCAAAAACTAAAGCCAAGAGAAGCTGATATCGTTCAATTATATTTTGGTTTAGGAGATGCGCACGCAATGACTCTTGAAGAAATTGGTGAAATTCTGCATTTAACGCGCGAACGTGTACGTCAAATTAAGGAAAAATCAATTAAACGATTAAAAAAGTCATCAAGAAATAAATTATTAAAATCGTATTTGGGATAACAGGATGCAATTTGGGATTTGAAAATTTCACACCAATTAATCCATAATTTCACTTTAAAAATTAGCGCTAAAATATTGCGTATGCTTCAATTAATTGAGGTTTTTTTTGTTTTTGCAATTCGCACTTTGTATGGCTGTTGTTTTTCTTATTTCTTTTGAAGACTATTGAATTTCCCAATCTTATTTTAAAATTTCATATTGTTGAAGACTTTTAAATATATTTGCATTCATGAAAGGAGTTGTCACAAAATCTACAGGAAGCTGGTATCAAGTTTATGCCGAAAATGGCGATAGGGTTGATTGTAGGTTAAAAGGAAAATTCAGAATGAAAGGCATCAAAAGCACCAATCCGGTGGCTGTTGGTGACCATGTGAATTTTGAATATGAAGAAGGAAAGGAAACCGGCGTTATCAATAAAATTTTCGAAAGGAAAAATTACATCATTCGTAAATCGGTAAATCTTTCCAAACAAACGCACATCATCGCTTCCAATATTGATACTGCTTTTATTTTGGTGACTATTGACAGTCCGCCAACATCTCCCGGATTTATAGATCGTTTTTTGGCCACTGCGGAAGCCTACAGCATTCATGCCGTTATTCTTTTTAGCAAAATTGATATGTATTCGCCGGACCAATTGGAAATAAAAGAAGAAATGGAAGCTATTTACACGTCAATTGGCTATCAATGTATTGATGTTTCTGCTACAAAACACATCAATATTGACAAGCTTAAGGAATTGATGAAAGATAAAACAACCATGTTTTCCGGGCATTCCGGTGTCGGGAAATCAACCTTGGTGAATGCTATTGAACCCAGCCTAAATTTAAAAACCGCTGAGGTTTCAAAACAACACAAGCAAGGACAACATACAACCACTTTTGCCGAAATGTATGAATTGAGTTTTGGTGGATTCATCATTGACACGCCCGGCATCAAAGGATTTGGAGTAGTGGACTTTGAACCTCAGGAAATTGCCGATTATTTTCCCGAATTTTTTAAGCTGAAAGCCAAATGTAAATTTCACAATTGTTTGCATATGAATGAACCCAATTGCGCCATAAAAGACGCGGTGGAAAATGAGGAGATTGCCTATTCACGTTACAACAGTTATTTGCAAATGGTTGAAGGAAATGAAGAAAATTACAGAACCGATATTTATACATAAAAAAAGTTAAAATTCTAAAGTTCAATTTTTTTAAAATTCCAAAACAAACTCCCTTTCCTTGGGAAAGGGCAGGGGGTAGGAAAATAAACAATTCAACAATTCAACAATTACACGATTCAACGATTCAACGATTAAACGATTCAACGATTCAACAAAACCTATCAACAATTTATGAAAGCAGTTATCCAGAGAGTTTCAAAAGCTTCAGTAACAATTAATGGAAGTAAAGTTAGCGAAATTAACAACGGATTGCTTATTTTATTGGGTATTGAAGAGCTCGACACCAATACGGATATTGAATGGCTCACCAAGAAAATCATCAATCTTCGCATATTTAATGATGAAAATGACGTTATGAATAAATCGTTGATCGATGTAAATGGAGATGCCATTGTGGTAAGTCAGTTTACTTTGCACGCCAGCACCAAAAAAGGAAATCGGCCTTCTTATATCTATGCCGCAAAACCTGAAATTGCGATTCCTTTATACGAACAATTTATTGTACAATTAGAACTTCAGCTAAATAAAAAAGTGGGAACAGGGCAGTTTGGCGCCGACATGAAAGTGGCACTTACCAATGACGGACCAGTGACAATTATAATAGATTCAAAACAAAAAGCGTAAGCAAAAACCGAAACTTCTTTACAGTTAACCGCATTCGTTAAAAAAACATATATAAACCTATTCATTGTAAAAGGGAAGCTGTTTTTTTAGTATCATTGCACTTATTAATAATCATTATAAATAACGAGCAACATGAAAAAATCAGGATTAATCATATTTACAATAGCGTTTGCAGCATTTTCTTTTATGAGCCAGCCATTGTTTTCGCAAGAAAATTTCACGGTAAGTGTTGAAAATTCCAATTTAAATTGGAAGGGATATAAGCCAATGGGTTCTCAAACTGGGACAATTAAATTGGCTTCCGGGAATATTGTTTTAAAAAACAATATAATCACTGGTGGTAATTTTGTGGCTGATATGAGCACAATTAAGGAAGCTGAAGGAAATGCTAAATTGGAAGGCCATTTAAAATCTGAAGACTTTTTTGAAATAGCTGCTTATCCAACCTCAAAATTTGAAATTACGGAAACCGTAAATAAAGCAGGAAAAATTGAGGTTACGGGAAATATGACCATTAAAGGCATTACCAAACAAATTACGTTTCCTGCCACGCTTTTGGTCAATAAAGATGCCATCACATTAACCAGTGAAACTTTTCAAATTAACAGGGCCGATTTTAACGTAAAATTCAAGTCAAAAACCTTTTTTAACGATTTAAAAGACAAGTTTGTGAACGATGAGTTTGATTTTCAGGTGACTATTATTGCCAAGAAATAATAATTTCATTTATAGCATTTTTTGGGCATTTCCACCCAAAAAGCGGGCGGGCTTTTACGGCTCGCTTTTTTTGTGAATACAAAAAAAGAGCTCAAACAAACCGCTCAAACAAACCGCTCAATCCCTAATGCAAATTGATTCAATATTTACAACTTAAAACTTAAAACTTACGACTTACAACTTACAGCTTACAACTTTTTAATTCCCCCTTTGGGGGCTAGGGGGCCTTACACCAGCATAAAACCAACGCTGTCTTTTGTTGACGACATGACAAATGTGCTTTGCACGTTGCCAACAGAATCTAAAACACTCAATTTATTTTTCAGGAAAGCCTGATAACTGTTCATGTCTTTTACAATTATTTTTAATAAATAATCATAGTTTCCGGCTACATGAAAGCATTCCATCACTTCATCTATTTTGTTTATGGCATTTTCAAACCGGGTAATCATCTCTTTTGAATGCATCAATAAGGTAACTTGGCAAAAGACTTCAATGCTATATCCCACTTTTTCTTTGTCCAAAACAGCGATATAATTTTTAATGACACCTGCTTTTTCAAGTCTTTTGATGCGTTCATAAGTGGGCGTTTGTGTCAAACCAATTTTTAAAGCGATTGCTTTAATGTTCGCTTTTGAATTTTGCTGAAGGAGGTTCAGTATTTTTTTATCGGTTAAATCTAAGTTGATGATCATAATTAGTAATTTTTTCTAAAAATAATTAAAATAATTCACTTAAATAGTAAAATATTCTTATAATATAACTTTTAACAGAAAAATACACCGTAATTATAAATTATAGTAGGATATTAAATTACATTGCCTTAATTTTATGTCATAAATTTTTTTAATTATGAGCAACAAACCAGCAAACAATATCCAGGATTTACAATATTTTGGAGAATTTGGAGGTGTAAATCCTTCGATTTCAGATTCAGCAACCTACACTTTTTTACACGCGAAAACAATGCTCGACACCTTTGAAGGTCAGGCAGAAGGCTGTTATTTGTATTCACGACATTCAAGTCCGAGCAATTTATATTTAGGTGAGGCTTTGGCTGCTATGGAATTTACGGAAACTGCAAATGTAGCGGCATCAGGAATGGGCGCAATTACATCCGTATTTTTACAAATGTGTGGTGCAGGAGATCATATCGTTTCTGGAAGAACAATTTATGGAGGAACCTATGCTTTTCTTAAAAACTTTTCGCCAAAATTCAATATTTCCACCTCATTTGTTGACATTACTTCATTGGAAAAAGTGGAAGCGGCAATAACGCCAAGCACAAAAATGATTTACTGTGAGGCAGAAAGCAATCCGCTTTTGGAAATTGCAAACATCCCCGAATTGGCTAAAATTGCAAAGAAGCATAATATAAAATTGGTGGTCGACAATACGTTTACGCCATTAATATTTTCGCCTCAAAAAATGGGGGCAGATGTAACCATTCATAGTTTAACAAAATTTATAAATGGAACAAACGATACTGTTGGCGGGGTTGTTTGCGGAACAAACGAATTTATAAACAGTTTGCGAAGTGTAAATGATGGTGCAGCAATGTTATTGGGTCCGGTAATGGACAGTTTGAGAGCCGCCAGTATCTTGAAAAATTTAAGAACACTTCATATCCGAATGAAAAAACACAGTGAAAACGCACTGTATTTGGCAGAGCATTTTGAAGTAGACGGGCTAAAAATAGTATATCCAGGCTTAAAAAGCCATAAAAATCATGAGCTTTTTAAATCTTTATACAATATAGAATACGGTTTTGGAGGCATTATGACGATTGATGTTGGGACTATTGAAAAAGCAAATGAATTGATGGAGTTAATGCAACATGAAAATTTGGGCTATTTGGCAGTAAGTTTAGGTTTTTATAAAACTTTATTCAGTGCGCCAGGAACAAGTACTTCATCTGAAATTCCTGTTGATGAGCAATCAGAAATGGGCCTTTCTAATGGAATTATTAGAATGTCGGTTGGTTTGGATAATGACATCGAAAGAACGTACAGATCCATGAGAAAATGCATGAAACAAGTAGGAGTATTGTAACACTAAAGTAAATATTGAAATTGATTTTATTGTTAAAATTTCATAAATTGATAAAACCTCATCCATTTTTGAATGAGGTTTTTCATTTGCATAAACTTTCAAAATTACGTATCATTACATTTCTAAAAGTATTAAATGAAAGATCCTGAAAAAAACTTATCTGAAATAGAAATTCTAAATCAAAAAATTATTGACAATAAAGAATTAAATCTTTATGAAGCATTAATCCCTGTCGTTTTACTCATGATGATGCTCGCCTACAATATATTTTTTGCCAATGGGGAATTGTTGGGAGAATATTCCAATCAGTTTATTTTATTGATGGGTGGCGGAATTGCGTCAATAGTTGGTTTTTTTAATAAGGTTTCCTTAAAAATAATGATTGCTGAAATTTGGGAAAATTTAAAAAGTGTTTTCGTCCCGATTATGATATTATTTTTGGTAGGCGCATTGGCAGGAACTTGGTTGGTTAGTGGTATTATTCCTGCAATGGTGTATTATGGACTTCAGGTATTAAGTCCTGCTATATTTTTGCCTTCATCTGTGGTTATTGCAGCCATAATTTCTGTGGCAACAGGAAGTTCATGGACGACTTCAGCAACGGTGGGGATTGCACTGGTTGGTATCGGATCTGCATTGGGAATTCCAACAGGGATGATTGCCGGCGCAGTAATATCAGGCGCTTATTTTGGCGATAAGATGTCGCCGTTAAGCGACACCACAAATCTTGCCCCGGCCATGGCGGGAACAGATTTGTTCACACATATAAGATATATGGCCCTAACAACTATTCCTTCTATCCTCGTAACAATAGTTATTTTTGGTATTATTAGTTTAAATATTGACACAACAGGAACTGCAGATGTTAGCGGATTGCTTAATTCCATAAAAAGCACGTTTAACATTACACCTTACTTATTTATAGTGCCTTTGGCTGTAATTGGATTAATTGTAACAAAAACAAAACCTTTAATTGCCTTAGGAGTAGGCGTTATTTTGGCCGCGGTTTTTGCATTTATTTTTCAGACTGAAATATTAAGCAATTTAGCATCTTCAAATTTCAGGGCTATTGTAAATGCTGTTTTTGTGGATACGGAAATTGTAACAGACAATGTAAAATTAAATGAACTGTTTAGCGCCGGCGGAATGAAAGGGATGCTGTGGACAATTTTTCTAATTTGTTGTGCGATGGTTTTTGGCGGAACTATGGATGCCATTGGCGCTTTGGCAAGAATCACCAAAGAACTATTAAAATTGGCAACTTCAATATTTGGATTGTTTTTTAGTACGGTATGTAGTTGTATCGGATTAAATGCAATTGCATCAGATCAATATTTAGCCATTGTAATTCCAGGTAAAATGTTTAAAAAAGCTTTTGAAGATAGGGGGTTGGCTCCCGAGAATTTAAGCAGAACTTTAGAGGACTCAGGAACAGTTACCTCTGCTTTAATCCCTTGGAATACTTGTGGCGCTTACCAAAGCGGCGTTCTTGGCGTTCCGGTTGCAGAGTATGCCATTTACGCCATTTTTAACTGGCTAAGCCCAATAATGACCTTAATTTTTGCCGCATTCAAAATAAAAATAAGACAGTTGGCAACTAAGAAAGCTAAAAGTTAAAATAAAATTAGCCAATTTAAAATTGCTAAAGAAAAACTACGATTTATAATTCTGAAGGTTACCAACTGAAAGATGTCAATGCGAATTGTTCGTCAGTATTTTAGATAAAGCATTTATGCGACAACGTTATTTAGGCATTGACAGCTTAAAGTTTACAACTTAAATCTTACAACCATTTTATATAAACCAATTCCAAACCAAACCAAACCTCACCGTTAAATCTCTGTAAGGATAGCTTGGTGCCGAATAATAGGTTCTGCCTATAAAACTGGCTCCAAAGTTCTCAACTTTTAGATATATTCGAGTTCTTTGTATTTGTGCATTGGCAAAGAAATCTAGCATAGGAAAATTTCCTATTTTGGTTGTGTTTTGAAGCACAAACTCACTTAAAAGCGGATTGTAGGCATTGGCATTGAATGCCGTAAAATACTTTACGGTTACCCCGGTTTGTAAATACAAAGGTTTTCCTTTAAATAAATAATTTGAATAATATAAGGTGTTTCTGGTAACAATTTCTGGAACTTTAAAAAACGACTTCCCGCTTGAAACATCTTGGTACATGACGGTATTGTCTAGTGTGAATTTTCTGAAAGTTATGGAATTGCTTACCTTAACTTTTAAATAGTTCAAGGTTTTTGTTGCTTGACTTGGCAACGAATTTTCATCAAAATAGGTGTAACTATCTATAAGGTTATAACTGGCGTTAATGCTTGCCCAATGTTTATAGCTAAATTCCGCACCAATATTTTTTATTTGTTCGTTTTTGAAATTGTTTTGCCAATTGTAATCTTTGTAATCACTTTGGTACAACAACTTGTTAAAATCAGCAGTTTTTGAAGTGATTTCCGCAAAGCCTTTAAAACTGTAAACACTGTCTTTTTTAAACATGACGGAACCTTTAATGGAGTTTCCGGTTAAATCTCCAGCAATGATGGAGCTTGCATCGGCATTCAAATATAATTTCCCAAATTTAGCTTTCCAGTCTGCCCCAACTGAAATGGCATTTCCTTTTAACTTATCTTGAATAGTTTCGGTATCAAAATACAAAATGCTGTTATAGTGATAATTATAGTTAAAGTAATTCGCTTTTGCTCTTAAAGTACCGACAAAAGGCGCTTTTAATTGCAAATAAGCTTCATTATTCATTTTTTGATAGGAGGTGTGGTCGACGATAGTTTTTTCATAAGCTTCGCCAAAAATGGCATTCACCGCGGCTTGTTTAAATCGGTAATGTTGGGTTTCGTACATAAAAGTATGTCCCAATTTTAATTCAAGATAAGATCTCTTGTCTACAGTTAAAAATTGGCTTGAGTCAATATTAATGTTGGAAGCTACTCTTAATAAAGAATCTATTTTAATGATTTTGTTTGCATAAATTGAATCATTCTTAACGACGGAATCTTTTTTCTTTAAAGGTATTTCTTTGGTTAGGGAATCAATTTTTATAAGGTGATTGGTTTTGATTGAATCAAGGCCAATGACCAAATCTTTTTGCTTCAGAGGTAATTTTTTATCCAAACCTGGTTTTTTTTGTGAAGCGCTAATTTTAGATTTCTCAGGAACCGAAACAGAATCCTTTTTTAAATTTTCAATTTTCTTAATGATGGCATTATATGCTGTTATCTTATTTGATATAATTGTATTGTATTTTACGATTTTATTTTTTTTGGAAAATAAAGTGACTTGTTGGTTCAAAAAATAGCGTTTTCCTTCAAATAAGTTTTCAGCATTTGTGTAGTTTACTTCTAATCGAGACCTGTCTATATAGTTGGGGTCATTATTTTCAAAATAGCCAATGGAAGCATCTGTTAATCCGCCATTTTCATTGTTTAATAAATCAAATGACATAAAATGAGCCTTGAGAAAATAGGTGCTGTCTTTTGATCTATAATTGACAGAAGTTCTGAAATTTCCGTGACTTGCCAGAGAATTTCTGTATTTTCCCAGGGAACGCAATCCTTTATAGGCAATGAAAATATTCATTTGCCGAGAAGTATTCAATGTTAAAAAACCATCTAAAACCTGTCCTTGTTCCAATCCGGTTCTGTACATAAATTCGGAAGTTGGCGTTGGAACATCATAATAATAAACATCTTCAACTTTGTAATAATTGTAGTGCTTTGCGTTCGCACCAATGGTTGGAAATAGCGAATTTTTATTAAAATTATAGCCCAGCTTATTGAAAGTTTGTCCCTGATTGGCAAAAGGCAAGAGTTCAAAATTGTCTTTTCTGATGTAGTTGAATTTATAATCTTTTGCAATTGTTAAGGTAGTATCAACAATGGTTGTGTCATTATTTATAGAAATTATTTTATAATCGGTATAGGTCGTTTTTCCGTCTAATGTTATTTGCACTTCGTTTTTAAATGAGGTGCTGTCAGATTTAAATACACCGCCACCTTCTTGCGGTCTTATGACTTGAGCTTCAAAAGTTAAAATATAAAACCCAAAAAATAATACTGTCGCTAATTTTTTCATAAAATACATAAAGCAGCAAAGGTAAATTATTTGATTCAAATTAATAAAAGTAAATATGGGAAGTTCTCTTTAGGAATTAATGCTAATTTTGTGAATCTATTTTGTGATATGGGACTTAAAAAATATTATTTGAAAAATAGGGTGGAGGCCGGAACAGACGAAGCTGGAAGAGGGTGTTTGGCCGGACCTGTTGTTGCCGCGGCGGTTTTGTTGCCGACCGATTTTTACCATCCCTTACTAAATGATTCAAAGCAATTAACAGAAAAACAGAGGGATATTTTACGGCCTTTTATCGAAAAACACGCATTGTCTTTTGGCGTGTCTTATGTATTTGAAACTAAAATTGATGAAATCAATATTTTACAGGCCTCCATTTTGGCGATGCACCTTGCCATAGAAAAACTGACAATGGAACCGGAACATATTATTGTTGACGGAAATAAATTTAAACCTTATAAAAACATACCACATACCACCATTGTAAAAGGTGATGCCAAATTTATGAGCATTGCTGCTGCTTCGGTTTTGGCAAAAACATACCGGGATGATTTTATGCAAAATCTTGATCTTGAATTTCCAAACTATCAATGGAGAAAAAATAAAGGCTACCCAACACTTTTTCACAGAAACGCCATTCAGGAATTTGGCATCACCGTTTATCATAGAAAATCTTTCAGATTGCTTCCCGAACAATTGAAATTGGATCTGTAATACCCTTTAAATTTACCATTAAAATGATACATTTGCCCTCGTTAAAAATGAACAGATGATTAAAAGAACCAGAGCCGCCATTTCAAAATTAATTATTCATAAAGTTGGTAATAAGTTTAACAGCGCCAGCAATATTTTTTCTGAAAACGCCATCACTTTTGATGAAGAAAGCTATGAATTGATGAAGCCTTTTTTGTTGAAACCTTTTGGGAATGTAACAGAAAGTTTTCGTTTTAACCATCATGCAAACATTGAGTTAAATGAATTAAACAGTTATTCAAACCAGGTTTTTAATGACGAGGCTTCGTTTATTGAAGTTTCACGACATATTGTGAATCACTTATTTGAGCAATCGAATTCCGCACAAATAAAAACGGGTGACGTAATCATTGCGCTTTTTGAGGATATTGAATATAATGAAGTTATTACGCAGGCATTGGGAATTTTTAAAATTGAAAACAAACTCGATTTCTTTCAAACGCATATGGAAAACAACAGTTTAGACGTATATGTGCAAAAGGGAATCAGTACCAAAAAACTGGATAAAGGCTGTTTAATTATCAATACTTCAGATGCTGAAGGAAAAGTGGTATTGAGCGTTGATACCAATAATTACGATTCACTTTACTGGACGCAGAATTTTTTAAATGTAAAATATGCTGACGATAATAACCAGCATACCAAAAATTACATGGAAATGTGCAGGGAATTTTCTGAAGAAATTATTAAGGAAGATTTCGGAATCCAGGAAAAAAATAGTTTTTTGGCAAGAGCGGTCGACTTTTTTAAAACAAATGAGTCGGTGAATATCAACGATTTTAAAGAGGATATTTTTGAAGATAACGATGAGCAAAAAGAGAAGTTCGACGACTATAAAAAACAATTTGAAACGTTAAACGACGTGTTGGTCAGAAATCAATTCTCGGTTTCTGAAGTGGTTTTAAAAAAGCAAAAACAAAAAATTAAAACCGAAATTAAACTAGACACAAACATTCTAATAAAGCTCGATATTGATGCGCCGGAAGCTTCAAGCGAATATTTGGAAAGAGGTTATGATGAGGAGAAAAAAATGAAGTTTTATAAGGTGTTTTATAATGAGGAAGAATGATGAAAGTTTGAAAGACGAAAATCCTTTAATATTTAATTTTTCAAACTATTTCTAACCTATAAATTCAGCTTCAAATAATTGGGAGAAATGTTTTAAAATCTTTTCCTTCACTTCTTCCAAAGGAACTTTTTTATTCAATTCAGCTTCCAAAGAAGTGACCGATTTTCCTTTAATTCCGCAGGGAATAATATTGTCGAAATAACCTAAATTTACATTTACGTTCAGCGCAAAACCATGCATGGTTACCCAGCGACTTGTTCGTACGCCCATCGCGCAAATTTTTCTTGCAAAAGGAGTTCCCACGCCAAGCCAAACGCCCGTTTCGCCTTCGCTTCTTCCCGCTTTAATACCGTATTCATCAAGTGTCAAGATGATAACTTCTTCTAAAAAACGCAGGTATTTGTGAATATCGGTAAAAAAGTTGTCCAAATCTATAATTGGATAACCAACCAATTGTCCGGGTCCGTGATACGTGATGTCGCCGCCGCGATTAATTTTATAAAATGTGGCCCCTTTTTCTGTAAGTTGGGTTTCGTTCAGCAATAAATTATTCATATCGCCGCTTTTGCCCAACGTGTACACATGTGGATGTTCCACAAAAAGAAAATAATTTGGCGTTTTATTGTTTGTACTGTTTTTTCGGTTGTCAATTTTCAGGCCAATGGTCTCTTGAAAAAGTGCTTCCTGATAATCCCAGGTATCTTTATAATCTTTTAATCCTAAGTCAATTAATTTTATTTTTTTCATCTGTTTAAATTTTATTTTTTAGCGGTAACAGATGCTGTTCGCTATTAATCATTCCTTTGTGTATCAAAATTTGTTATGCTCGTTTCATCTGTTGGGATTGTTATTAATAATTAAAGCTGCAATAACTCCAGGTATCCAACCTAAACACGTTAAAATAAAAACGATGATAATGGAGCCGCAACCTTTGTCAATTACTGCTAAAGGCGGAAAAATAATACACAGTATAACCCTAAAAATGCCCATTTTAGATGTTTTTTAATAATTAAAACACTGTAATTCAAATATGTAAACCGTAATATGAGGTACATACAAAATGTTACTTTCAAATGCCCATTAGGGGCTTTCAAAGGTCTTAAAAATAAATGTAGTTTACAACGTTATAATTGTGGGAAATAATATTGACCAATCAGGACTTAAAGTGCCTAAAATTATAAGTTCTTAAAGTTAAAAAATGTTAAGACTTGCCTTACTTGTAAAGTTGACGATTACTTAACTTTAGGCACTAAAAAATGAACATAAAAATAAAACAACTCTAGGCACTAATTGGTTTTAAATTATAATTTAAATGTATTTTTGTTAAAATTTCCAGGAAATGTCTATTGCAGTAAAAAATATAACCAAATTATACGGAGAACAAAAAGCATTGAATAATGTCAGTTTTTCTATTGAAAAAGGAGAAATTGTAGGTTTTTTAGGTCCGAATGGTGCAGGAAAATCGACCATGATGAAAATAATTTCAGGTTATATAAAAGCGTCTGAAGGCGAAGTTTTAGTCAATAATTTTGATATTTCCACCCATAAAATTGATGCTCAAAAGCACCTTGGTTATTTGCCGGAAAACAATCCTTTGTACCTGGATATGTATGTGAAAGAGTATTTGCAGTTTAACGCTTCTATTCATAAAATCCCAAAGTCAGCTATTGAAGAAATAATAGCTAAAGTTGGATTAACACCTGAAGCGCACAAAAAAATAAGCCAGCTTTCAAAAGGTTACCGCCAGCGTGTTGGCTTGGCAGCTGCCTTGTTGCACAATCCTGAAGTGTTGATATTGGATGAACCTACTACGGGTTTGGACCCAAATCAACTGGCAGAAATAAGAAGTTTGATTAAAGAAGTGGGAAAAGACAAAACGGTACTTTTTTCAACCCATATTTTGCAGGAAGTTGAAGCAATTTGCGACCGGGTTATTTTAATCCATCATGGTGAAATTATTGCCGATAAAAATTTAAAAGAATTAACAGAAAATAAAGAACAGGTTGTAGAGGTTGAATTCGATTTTAAAATTGAAAAACAGTTTTTGGAAAATATTCCGCATTTAAAATCTGCAAATAATGTACACGATACTATTTGGGAATTAATTTTTGACACTTCAAAAGATATGCGTCCTGCTGTTTTTGATTTTGCCCATGACAACGGATTAAAAACCTTGAATATGACCACAAAAAACAAAAATTTAGAAAAGTTGTTCAGGGAGCTTACTGCTTAAAAAAAACAGCAGGTTTTTCAATGGAGATTTTCTTATTTGATCCAGATACTAAATACTTTAAACAACTAATTCAGCTTAAAATGGATTTCCTCATTTTTCAGGGTTTTTAGAAACGAATTGTCAACCTTAACTTTAACGGACCTGCTATGAAAATTTAAGGTAAGGTTTTCAGCCAAATCATAAACAACGAAATCTAAAGGAACAGTTCCTTCATTTTCTTTAAGAATTTTATGAATCTCATTAATTTTATTTTTATCAATTTTATTAATATCTAACTGAATGGTTATTTTTTTAGTTTGTTTCTCAAGGACATCCTGTAAAATTTGAATGTCCGTAAAATTAACTCTTGGTTCTGAAAATTTACCGTCTTTATTCCTCCATCCGGCAGTTATGGAAACCCTGATTTGTCGAAAGGCATCTTCAAACAGATAGGGCTTAAATTTTAAATAATCGTCTTTGAAGATCCTGAATTCGTGACTGTCGGTGTAATCTACCACCACAAATGAACCCCATTCATTTCCTGTTTGTGAAGTTTTATGCTGCACATCTGTCAAAATTCCCGAAAAAGTCATCGTGGAACCTATATATTTATTGAGGTCTTCTTTAAAAATTCTCACTGTAGTGTTGCTGAAATACTCTATTTCATTTCTAAATTCATCAAGCGGGTGGCCAGAAATATAAATGCCAACCATTTCTTTTTCTCTTGATAATTTATACATCATTCCCCATTTTTGTGCTGGCGGAATTTCAGGTTCAGGAAATTGAATTTCAGAAGCCTCCCCAAAAAGCGAAACCTGTGCCGAGTTTTTATTTTCCTGAAATTTACTTCCGTAACGAATGACCCTTTCAATAAAAGAAACGCCTTTTTCGTCGGGTTGATAATATTGCGCACGGTGCACATCTTTAAAGGAATCAAGCCCGCCGGCCATCGCCAATCCGTCGAAAGCCTTTTTGGTGGCAGCACGTAAATCGACGCGCTTGGTCAAATCGAAAATAGAGGTGTAGTTTCCGTTATTTTTTCGTTCTTCAACAATGGCGGCAACTGCAGAAGCGCCTACGCCTTTAATGGCGCCCATTCCAAAACGGATTGCACCTTCTTTGTTTACTGCAAATTTGTAAAAGGATTCATTAATGTCTGGCCCCAAAACGTTTATTCCCGCTCTTTTGCACTCCTCCATAAAAAATGAAATTTGCTTAATGTCGCTCATATTATTGGACAACACGGCTGCCATAAATTCCGCAGGATAATTTGCTTTTAAATAAGCTGTTTGATAGGCAATATAAGCGTAACAGGTTGAGTGCGATTTGTTAAATGCATAGGCTGCAAATGCTTCCCAATCTTTCCAAATTTTTTCCAGTATCTCTTCAGGGTGATTGTTTTCCTTGCCGCCCTTGATAAATTTGGGTTTCAGTTTCACAAGCAATTCCAAGATCTTTTTCCCCATCGCTTTTCGCAACATATCCGCTTCACCTTTGGTAAATCCGGCAATTTTTTGGGAAAGCAACATCACTTGTTCCTGATAAACAGTAACGCCATAAGTTTCCTTTAGAATTTCCTCCATGACCGGCAAATCGTAAGCAATGACTTCTTCCCCGTGTTTACGCATAATAAACAAAGGAATGTACTCCATTGGACCCGGACGATATAGGGCGTTCATGGCAATTAAATCGGCAAACTGTGTAGGTTTTAATGCTTTTAAATGCTTTTGCATTCCAAAAGATTCATATTGGAATATCCCTATTGTTTCTCCTCGTTGAAAGAGTTCGTAAGTTTTTGGGTCGTCTAAAGGAAAATCATCCGGAACCAAATCAATTCCATGTTTGCCTTTAATAATCTTGAGCGTTTCTTTAATTAAGGATAAGGTTTTTAATCCTAAAAAGTCCATTTTTAGTAAGCCTGCGCTTTCAACCACATTGTTGTCGAATTGCGTCACATACATGTCAGTACCTTTTGCAGTGGCAACAGGAATTAAATTGGTGATATTTTCGGGCGTAATGATGACACCGCAGGCGTGAGTTCCTGTATTTCTCACGGAACCTTCCAATGCCCGCGCCTGATTAATGGTTTGCGCTTCCAGATCGTCACCGGCAGCGATTCTTCTAAGTATATTTACATTTTCTAACTCTTCTGATCTTAAACCTTTTATGACTGATTTGCTTTTTTCATCTTCCCCAAAAATGTTTTTAAGTTTAACCAGCGGAATCAATTTTGCAATTCTGTCGGCATCAGATAAAGGCAAATCCAGCACGCGTGCCGTATCTCTGATGGAAGATTTTGCGGCCATGGTGCCGTAGGTGATAATTTGTGCCACCTGGCTGGCGCCGTATTTTTCAATAACAAAATCAATGACTTTTTGCCTTCCTTCATCATCAAAATCGATGTCAATATCGGGAAGTGACACCCGATCCGGATTTAAAAAACGCTCAAAAAGTAAATCATATTTAATGGGGTCTATATTGGTGATCCACAAACAATAAGCGACAACAGAACCCGCCGCCGATCCTCGTCCGGGACCAACCGAAACATCCATTTTTCGGGCTTCTAAAATAAAATCCCAAACAATTAAAAAGTAGCCGGGATAGCCTGTGTTTTCAATAACTGACAATTCAAAATCAAGTCGTTCCTTGATCGCATCATCCAATATTTCGCCATATCTTTTTTTGGCACCTTCAAAAGTCAAATGGCGTAAATAGGCATTTTCACCTCTGACACCGCCATCTATTTCATCTTCAGGATTTATAAATTCCTGTGGAATACCAAATTTTGGAAGCAACACATTACGCGCCAGAGAATAGATTTCAACCTTGTCGCATATTTCCTGAATATTGGTAATGGCTTCAGGCAAATTGGCGAACAAACTTTTCATTTGTTTCTGGGTTTTGAAATAGTATTCGTTGTTAGGCAAACCATATCTGAACCCCCTTCCTTTACCAATTGGCGTTGCCATTTTTTCGCCATCTTTTACGCACAATAAAATATCATGCGCCGTTGATTCTTCCTGATTTGTGTAATACGTATTGTTGGTGGCAACTAATTTTACGTGGTGCTTTTTAGAAAATTCAACAAGAACATCATTTACGTGATTTTCATTTTCCTGGTTGTGGCGCATCACTTCCAAATAAAAATCGTTACCAAATTGTTCTTTCCACCAAAGCAAAGCTTCTTCTGCTTGTTTTTCGCCAACATTTAAAATTTTACTCGGTATTTCTCCAAATAAATTTCCGGAAAGCACAATTAAGCCTTCTTTATGTGCTGAAATAATATTTTTGTCGATTCTCGGGATATAATAAAACCCTTTGGTGTTGGAAATCGATGACATTCTGGCCAGGTTATGATAGCCGATTTTGTTTTTTGCCAAAACAACAATATGGTAACCGTTGTCTTTTTGCGATTTATCCTCATGATTTTCGCACACATAAAATTCACTTCCTAAAATGGGCTTTATGGGAAGTTTTGCTTCTTGTCCTTCGGCTAATTTTTCATTAAAACTTTCAACGGATTTGTTGTGATCCAGCGCTTCTTTTATAAAGTAAAAAGCGCCCATCATATTTCCTGTATCCGTTAAGGCAACAGCGGGCATTTTTTCTTTTATGGCAGTTTGAAGCAGGTTGCTTACGCTGGAAGTTGACTGTAAAATAGAAAATTGAGAATGGCAATGCAAATGTGCGAAATTTGCATTGTCAAGGACTTTAGAAGTCTCGATGACAGGTTTTATGTCTTCAGAATATTCTTCTGATTTTTTCCTTAATTTTTTGCTTTCTTTTTTTAAATCGAGATGTTTTAAACCGATGAAGTCAATAGTGGTCGGATTTTTGGCTTCAAATGTTTCAAAATAATCCGAAGTTACCTTTAGTTCCTCTTTTGTGAAAATCCGTTTCCTGATTAATTCTAAAAAACAACGTGTGGTGGCTTCCACATCTGCGGTTGCATTATGTGCATCCCCAAAAGAATCTCCAAATAAATATTGGTGTAATTCGGTTAAAGTAGGATATTTAAATTTCCCGCCACGTCCGCCTTTTATCTGACATAAGTTTGCAGAGACTTCTGAACACGTGTCCAATACCGGCAAAATATTTAAGTTGGTGGGCAGTTCCATTCTGTGAAATTCACAACCCATAATGTTAAGGTCAAATTTTACATTTTGGCCAACCACAAAAGTGGTTTTGGCAAGCACCTCATTAAAAAGTTGGAGAACAGTTTCTAAATCTTCCCCTTTTTCTTCAGCCAATTTGGTTGAAATTCCATGTATTTGCTCAACATCATACGGAATATTATAGCCTTCCGGTTTAATCAAAAAATCTTTTTGTTCAATCAATTCACCATACTTATCGTGAAGTTGCCATGCAATTTGAACACATCTTGGCCAATTGTCGGTATCGGTAAATGGCGCTTTCCAATTTTTAGGTAAACCGGTGGTTTCTGTGTCAAAAATTAAAAACATGAGGCTGAATTTTTTGCTTATATATGAGTTTTTAAAAGTAATAATTTAATAAATTTCACACTTCCATACTTGCGTTTTTTTATTAACAATCCTGAATTTTTCTTATATATTTAATGGAAATAGAAAAAGCCAAATGACTTCATATAGAAATCTGTAAAATAGTGCATTAATCGTAAATGCAACTAAATATTTATTATAATTTAAAGCCAAAAGCTGACCCAGTTAATCTTTTTTTATGCCTAAATTTGGAGGTAACTTGGCTTTTATCACTGGCGTTTTCTGGATTTAAAGGATTGCTGCAAAATATGCTAAAATTGAACGCATTATTTGGAATAATCTTATTATATTTGCCACCCTAATTAATAACCAAGGTTTCGTACCTTAAAATTTAAAAATATGCCAGTAAAAATCAGATTACAAAGACACGGTAAAAAAGGAAAACCATTCTATTGGATAGTAGCTGCAGATGTACGCTCAACAAGAGATGGTAAGTATTTAGAAAAAATCGGAACTTACAATCCTAACACAAACCCAGCAACTATCGATTTAGATATTAATGGTGCTGTAAAATGGTTGCAAAATGGAGCGCAACCAACTGACACTGCAAAAGCGATTTTATCTTATAGAGGCGTTATGCTAAAAAATCATTTAGTAGGCGGTATTAGAAAAGGAGCTTTAACTGAAGAACAAGCAGATGCAAAATTTCAGGTTTGGTTGGATGAAAAAGCAGGAAAAATTGATGCTAAAAAAGGCACTTTGGCAAAAGCGCAAACTGACGCCATTGCTAAAGCTTTTGAAGCTGAAGTAAAAGTTAACGAGGACCGTAAGGCTGCTGCACATGAAATTCAGAATGCTGCAATTAAAGCCGAAGCTGACAAAAAAGAGGCCGAAAAAGCTGCTAAAGAAGTAGTGGAAGAAGTAGCTCCAGAATCTATTGATGATGCACAAAATGCAGCTTCAGAAGACGGAAAAACAGAGTAATTAAATTTTAGCGATAATGCGTAAAGAAGATTGTTTTTATTTAGGCAAAATCGTTAGAAAACACAGTTTTAAAGGGGAAGTTGTTGTTAAGTTAGACACGGACGAACCTGAACTATACCAAGATTTGGAATCAGTATTTGTTGCTTTGGGCAATGACCTGGTTCCTTTTTTTATTGTTGATAGTATTTTGCAAAAAGGCAATCAACTTCGCGTGAGATTTGAAGATGTGGAAAGTGAAGCGGATGCCGATTCAATATTAGGTTCAGAATTGTATTTGCCTATGGATTTTTTGCCAAAACTGTCAGGAAATAAGTTCTACTTTCACGAAATTATTGATTTCGATATGGAAGATGTCAATTATGGCTATGTTGGCGTTATTACCGGCATTAATGATTCAACTGCCCAACCATTGTTTGAAGTTAATTCTAATGGAACGGAAGTTTTTATTCCAATGATTGACAATTTTATCAAGAAAGTGGATAGAGAGAATAAAAAAATTATAGTTGAAACCCCAAAAGGTTTGATTGAAATGTATTTGGGGAATTAACAATTTAGAGAGGTGGCCGAGTGGACGATGGCGCACGCTTGGAAAGCGTGTATACGGCAACGTATCGAGGGTTCGAATCCCTTCCTCTCTGCGAAAACAAGAACAAAAAACAACAAAACCCTATAAACGCTATGTTTATAGGGTTTTTTCATTTCTGCAAATAGCATAAAAAACCATTAAAAACCAAATAAAAGGGGTCTAATTCGGGGTCAGTAAAAAATAAATGCCAACTGACCCCGAATTTTAGTGAACACACTAATTTTATTGGGGCTCCGAGAGGTCACTTTAATTTTTTTTGATTATATTTATACTATTATAATTGCTAAAAAATATGAAAAATTCATTCTCTCTATTATTTTACGTCAAAAGATGTAAAACTGACAGTAGCCAAAAATCCAATATTTATCTAAGAATCACTGTAAATGGTAAGCGTGCAGAGCTAAGCATTCAAAGAAAAGTAAGTTTGGAAAAATGGAACCCAGGTTCGAGCAGAGTTAAAGGTTACTCAAGTGAAGCCCAGGAAATAAATCAATACATTGATATAATTTCAAACAAAATAAATAAAATTCATCAGAAGTTTGTGGAAGAAGATAAGTCTTTCACTGCAACCAGTATTCTCGATATGTATCTAGGCAAGAATGAGAATCAGAAGATGATATTAAAAATCTTTCAGGAACATAATGATCAGATTGAAAAATTAATTGGAAAGGATTTTGCTGCAGGAACGGCTTTACGTTATTCAACGGCAAAAAGTCATGTGGAAGAATTTATAAAGTTTGAATACAAAGTCAATGACATTCCCGTTCAGGATGTGGACCATAAATTTATTACGGGTTTAGAGTACTATTTAAAAACTCAGAGAAATTGTGCACACAATACAACGATTAAGTACATCACCAATTTTAAAAAGATAGTCCGAATTGCCTATGCGAATGATTGGATAAGTAAAGATCCTTTCTTTAATTGGAAAGCGCGATTAAAAACTGTGGACCGTGAATTCTTAACGGAAGAAGAAATTCAAACGATGCTTGAAAAGGAACTTCACACACCGCGTTTGAACCAAGTGAGGGATATTTTTATTTTTAGTTGTTTCACTGGTTTGGCATATGCAGATGTAAAGAAACTTACAAAAGAAAATATTGTTATTGGGATAGATGGGAATAAATGGATCAACACCAAAAGAACAAAAACCAATACCTTAAGCAACATTCCAATATTACCTGCTGCGGCCAATGTAATTGAGAAATATGCCAATTATCCAGATGTTTTACATAGTGAAAAGCTGCTCCCGGTACTCAGCAATCAAAAAATGAATGCGTATTTAAAGGAAATTGCCGACTTATGTGGTTTTACAAAAAATCTCACATTCCACTTGGCGCGTCATACATTTGCGACTACTGTAACCTTAACCAATGGGGTGCCAATAGAATCTGTAAGTAAAATGCTTGGCCATAAATCCTTAAAAACCACCCAGCATTATGCCAAGATTTTGGACCGGAAAGTTAGTGTGGATATGAATATTCTAATGGATAAGTTAAACCTTAAAAAGAAGAAAGAACCAGATACAGACCAAAACCAATCGGTTTAAATAAATAACAAATCCATTACTTGTCTTTAAATTTTCAAAAGAAATATTTTTTTACGATTCAATTAATTTTGTGCTAATTTGGTTCAAAATTAATTGCGCTTTCTAAATCAACTTTTCGAATAAGAAAACAAGCTTTTTATGGAAAGTTTGAAGCGTAATTTTTTGTGAAAAAGAAAATTATAAACGCTAAAATTACTTAGAAAAAATCGTGAAAAAGGTATATGCCAAAATTATTGGCAACTTAGAAAAAGAACTAAAAAAAATTGATTTAACAAACAATGATACGATTATAAAAGCAGAGAAAAGCATCACCGTTATCAATGTCAGTTTAAAAGAATTAAGAAAAGCTGTAACGGCAACACCATTTAATTCGAAACAAGAAGAAATTGAGTTTTTTAAAAAAATGAAGCCGGAAATAGTTTCAAAGCTCATCTATTTTGTATCCATCTTCGATATCGAAAGCAAGCGTCCAAAAGGAGGCGACAAAGAACAAAAGAAATATTTTAATGCCGAGATTAAAAAGTTTCAAGATTATTTTAACAACAATCATGTGTTCTATCAGTATTTTATAGGAGGTGAAACATATTCCGATAAAAAATATTTTCTTCGAAAAAATAAAAGTATCAGAATTCATATAGATTGTTTCGGTTCTTTTACTGATGATGACTTTGCTGCCAATCTCGATACCACCTTTGCAAAGTTTATGGGTTATGGATTGGCAATTCAATATTTTCAAAATGAAATTGAGAAGCTTTTTTTGAACCCCAATGAAAATCAACAGCAAACCAAAGCCTTCAAATCAAATTTAATATGGACAGGCAACAAGGTCGATGCGGTAGAAACTGTATACGGATTGCACGCTTCCGGAGTTATTAATCACGGAAAAGCAGACATAAAAGAAGTTGCTGAAGTATTCGAATTTGCATTCAACATTGATTTGGGAGATTTTTACCGAGCCTTTTCAGAGATAAAATCAAGAAAAAATGTGATTCCGAAGTTTTTAACCTTTGTGATTGACAAATTATTGGCGTCAATAAAGGAATCTGAAAAATAAACACCCAACTTGGGTGAAATATCCAATTATTTTATTCTGTGATTATTTGATGTTATTTGGAATTCTAAACAAATTTCAAAACACCAAATAGCCACAAATGCAACCAATAAATATTTTAAAAAAAACTTCGTTAACTTGTGATTTTTAACGATTTATCTTTTACATATTTGCTTTAAGAAAAAGAAACAAATACGAACGTTCTTAATTATTAATTTAAAAATTGTAAAAGATGGTAACAAAAATTATTACCCCAGCAGATTTAAATGAATTCAAATTTGATTTACTGGACAACATTAAAAAATTGATTGATGATAAAGCAGACAGAAAACCAGTAAAGTGGTTAAAATCGCCCGAAGTCAAAAAACTTTTAGGTATATCAACCGGTACGCTGCAAAACCTGAGGATTAACGGAACATTGCCGTACACAAAAATGGGAGGCGTTATTTATTACGATTACGAGAAGATTATGCAAGCGATGGAAGACAATTGTGTGAATAGTAAATAACCATCCAAAAACCCCTTAAACCAGCTCGTTTAAGGGGTTTAAAATTAATTAACCTTCATTTTTTGTTGATTTCACAAGCATATGTCTTTGTGAACTGTCAGCAAATTGGCAACACCATAAATTTAAAAGCGATGAATTACATCAAACACCTTAATGCAGTTTTTCTGCAATTCTCAAAGGACAACAGATTAAATCCTTCACACATTAGTTTGTATATCGGATTGTTCCAAATATGGAATTACAGCCGTTTTCCCGAAGAATTTTATATCAATCGGGAACAAGTGATGGAATTTTCTAAAATTGGCTCAAAATCAACCTATCATCGTTGTATTAGGGAATTGGATTCCTGGAAATATCTGATGTACAAACCATCCCACAATCCGTTTAAAGGGAGCCGGGTGCTGTTGTTTCAATTTGAGACAAGTGATGAACAAGGCTTGGACTTTGCCGTCCCAATATCAGGACAAGCGTTGGTATCTGTAATAAACATTAATAAACATGATAAACATGATGAAAACATAAAAAAAACTTTTAAAAGGGAAATTTTATTTTTTTTCAAAGAAAAACAATGGCCTAAAACAGAAGCTGAAAAATTCTTCAACCATTACGAAGCTGTTGGATGGAAAAAAGGAATCAATCCAATTGAAAATTGGAAAGCTGCAGCTGAAAATTGGATCTTAAAAGCCAAAGAAATTCAAACAGAAAAAAACACTTTTTCGCCACCAGTCCAAAATAGGGACAACTTGCATACCAATCGAAACAAAAATTACAATGAACCATTATAGCAAAAATTTAACCCGCCATAGGATTTGGAGGCGAGTGTCAAATGTTTGAAGAATCCGCGAAAAGAAATGCTGTTTGAGCGCAGCGAGTTCATTTCTTTTAGGATTCAAAAACAAATTTGACCGGCGAAAATCCAAGGCTTGACTTTTTTGGTTCGTTTTTGTGTCAAGACAACTGCGAAGCATATCACGAACACCTCTAAAAAAATAAAAAAGGGGTGAGTAAAAATGAACAAACAGGAAAAAAATGTAAAATCATTTAATTAAAACAAAAAATCCAATGCTATGAATCCAACACCGCATATTAAAATCGAAGGAACCTCAAAATTTCAAATCGGAGAATTGAAAAACAACATCGTTCACTACGATTTTGAAAAAATAATATCCTACCTCAACATCAAAGGCTGTCTAATTTTCGATAAAAATTTCAGACTCTACAAGGAAGATGAGCCTTTGCTTTTCAAACTATGCTGTTACTATATCCAGGATCACTGGACCTGTGCAAAAATGGGAATCGACACCAACAAAGGATTGTTGCTTTCGGGCCCGGTTGGTTGCGGCAAAACATCCCTAATGAAATTGCTGCCATACCTGGCGCCACACAAAACCAATTATGAAATCATTCCAACACGCAACATCGTTTTCAATTTCAATGCTGCTGGATTTGAAGTGTTGGAAAAATACAACGATACCAAAAACTACTGTTTTGATGATCTGGGCGTGGAACCAACAGGCTGCCATTACACCAAAGAATGCAATGTGATGGGAGAAATTTTACTTTCACGTTACGACCTTTTCAAAGCAAAAAACGCAAAAACGCATATCACGACCAACCTCAACGCCGAAGAACTCGAAGCACGTTATGGCAGCAGAGTAAGAAGCAGGTTAAGGGAGATGTTCAACCTTATAAGCTTTGATAGTTCCACTACCGACAAACGTAAATAGTTGAGCATTCACGAACACCAAAAAAAAATTGAGTGAGTAAAAATGTACAAACAAGAAAAAATTCAAATTATTAATTAAAACTAAAAACAACATTATGAAAACATCACGCATTGCAATCCAAAGAATGTCAAAAATTCTATTCAGAGAATCGGGTAACAACTTCCTTGACTATAGTTTTTACAAATTAAAAGTATTCCTCCACGTCCAAAGTCGTATGATGTTCGAGAAAGATTTCAGACTACACAAAGAAGACAAGGCATTACTGTTGATATTATACTGTTACTTTATTCAAGACCACAATGCTGGAGCAATAATTGGATTGGACATCAACAAAGGATTGTTGTTATCCGGCCCGGTAGGTTGCGGAAAAACAACGCTGATGAATTTAATGCCTAAATCCACTAGGCATAAAATTAAGTATGAAATGATTCCAACACGCAATATCGTGAACAATTTCAATGAAGCCGGATTTGAAATGTTGGAGAAATACAAGGACACCATAGACTATTGTTTCGATGATCTGGGATTGGAACCAACAGGCTGCCACAACACAAAAAATTGTAACGTAATGGAAGAAATATTGCTTTCGCGCTACGACCTTTTCAAAACAAAAAACGTAAAGACGCACATCACCACCAACCTCAACATCGAAGAACTTGAAGCACGTTATGGCAGCCAGTTTACAAGTAGATTAGGTGAAATGTTCAACTTAGTTAGCTTTGCTAGTTCCACTACCGATAAACGTCAATAGTTGAACATTCACGAATACAAAAACCAATAAAAAAGGGATGAGTAAATGTTTAATCTCATTGGCTTTGACGAATCATCAAAAGATAAACGGATTTGAGATTAAACATCCACGAACACCAAAACCAATAAAAAATGAGTGAGTAAATGTTCAACTTAATTAGCTTTGCTAGTTCCACTGCCGATAAACGTCAATAGTTGAACATCCACGAACACCAAAACCAATAAAAAAGGAGTGAGTAACTGCAAAGCACATCACGAATACAAAAACCAATAAATGAGGGATGAGTAACTGCGAAGCACATCACGAACACCTCTAAAAAAATAAAAAATGGGTGGGTAAATGTTCCGCTTGATTGGCTTTGATCAAGAATCAGTTGATAAACTATTTGAATTATATTTTATCAAATAATTAAACGAACACCTCCTAATTCTTCAATTTTATGAGGAAACTTATCACTTGGAGAGCCTATAAACATAAAATTAATTGGGATATTCCATTTTACTGAAAGGCTTTTTATTAGTTCAGGACTAAATATTCCGTCAATAACTAAAAATTCTATATCTATCTCAGGGTATTCCCTATCTAAAAAATCAATTTCTAACGGTAAGTTTTCTGGAACTTTTTGACCTTTAGCTATTGCAATTACAATTTTAATTTTTTTAGTATGCTCATTTTTAATAATATAAAGCATCACTTTATTTAATGAAGTGATATCATGTCCTTTAGTAAAAAAAACAAATTCTTGTGAATTTATTTGATTAATTTCTTCAAGTATTTTTTTGTCGGCTTTTAAAACAAAATGAAGAACCGGATCAAAAAGAGTATGAATAGCATTTAACACGAAAGTTAACAAAACAGTCCTGTTCAACATTATTGTAATAAAAATAATTGAGGGTATAAAATATTTTAGAAAAATTTCTAAATTACTTGGTAAGCCATCTTTTGGCACCATGATGATATTTCCTATAAGCGCTAAAACTACAGCGCCTATTGCTATTAGAACTGTTAACCAAGATGCTTTTTCTGGTCTTGGTAATGAATTTCTTTTAACTTTTAATAAAATATTACCTACGCCAAATAAAATCATCACTGATAAAAATGAAATGGTATACACACCTGCTAGTAATTTCACATTCCCATTTGTGATTAGCAATACAGAAATAGACAATAATAAAAATAGTATGATGATTCTGTAAGAACTCCCTCTTTTATTTTTCTTTAAGAAAAACTGTGGTAAAATTCTATCCAAAGTCATTCGTTCCAATAATCCTGAGACACCAACAAAACTTGTCAATACAGCGCCACTTAAAACTAAAAAAGCATCAACAGATATTAAAATTGCAACCCATTTACCTCCTACATGTTTTCCCATTTCTACCAACAATGTGTTCTGATATTCTGGACTCTGCAGCACGGGAATTGCAAATAGGGCCAAAGCAAATATTGCCATTAATGGGTTAATAACACTCACAATTCCCCACATGTTTCTCAATGTTTTAGGGAAAACACCAGGTTTTTGCTCTTCGACAAAATTGGCAGAACTTTCAAACCCAGAAACACCTAGCATAGAAGCGGCAAAACCAAAAAAGATAGCATTGGTGATACTGCCTCCATTTCCAGAAAACGTCCAGTTTTCTAAAAATAAATCAATGCCATTATAAGATAAAAAGTAGATGATAAACGCACTTAATATTACCAATGATGTTAAATGAAAAAGAAAGATCCCAATGGCTACTTTGGCAGACTGTGTTATTCCTCCAATAGCGAGTACCGCAAAAAACAACAAAAGTAAAACTGTTGCTATTATAATAGGCATTGTTGGAATTAAATGATGTAAATAATGGATTCCTTCATTTGCGGAAATTACAGCCGTCGCCATATAGGAAAGTAATGTTAGTGTGGCGGCAAAGGACGCCATCCCTTTACTTGTGATATTCAATAAGGCATTGTAAGCTCCGCCATTTAAGGGTAGCGCTCCAACAACTTCTCCATAAATTTTTCTGAAAAAAAATAAAACCAGCGAAACAATAAGTAGGGTGATCCAGGCGTATTGTCCGGCAAAAGCAATTGCCAAAGCTGAAACGTATAAGACAGATGAACTAATATTATTGCCGCAAATAGCAGTGGCGGCTAATTCATTTAGTTTTTTATGAACTTTTATTTCCATATTTTGAGATAATATTAAAGTATAAATTTAGCAATTTCAATGAAGTCAAATTACATTTTTATTGACAAATTCTCTCCCCTGAAATAATTCAAAATTTTTATCCTACCATTTTAGAACCTAGATTTTAAACTTTAATAAAGGAGCTGACTCTCTTCTATTTTAAAGCATAATAAAAATTATATTTCCAATTGACTTCCTATTTCTAACACTTGATTACTTGGTAAATTAAAATATTTTGTGGCTCTAAGGGAGTTTCGCGACAGAAAAGCGAATATCAATTCTCTCCATTCGGCCATTCCTTTTTTTCCGTCCGTAATAAATGTTTCCCGTCCAAGTATGTAAGTAATATCATCTTCATTAAGTGAAATGCCATTTTCTCTAATTAGATCCAATGCTTCAGGAATATCTTTGTTATCCATAAAACCATAATTGATATTTACCAAATAAAAACCATTCCCCAATTCGGTCAATTCCAACCTCTCATCAATTGAAATATGCGCCATAGTATGGAATATTACCGAAAGAATAATCACTTGTTCATGGAGTACTTTATTGTGCTTAAGATTCATCAATAAGGCAGGAGGTGCATATTCATTATTACTCACAAAATAAAATGCCGTCCCCTTTATTCTTGCGGAAGGATTTTTATTATATGTTTCAAGTAAATGGGAAAGAAGGCCCGTTAATTTACGAAATTGAAGCATCACAATTCTTCTGCCTTTGTGCCAGGTAGTCATAAGTAAATAAATACCGCCTGCTAACAATAATGGAAACCAACCACCTTCAGGTATTTTACTCAAGTTGGCCATTAAAAAAGACAAATCAATAAATAGCAATAGCAATGTCACTATAATAGAGGTGGAAAGCTTCCATTTCCACAAATCACGCATGGCATGAAAAGCCAGCAACGTTGTAATTACCATCGTGGTAGAAACGGCAACCCCATAAGCAGAAGCTAAATTAGCCGATGTTTTAAAGGAGAACACCAAACTTATGGTTCCAAGAAAAAGAATCCAATTTATTTGTGGAATGTATATTTGACCTCTTTCTTTTCCTGAAGTATGAATAACATTCACTCTCGGAAAATACCCTAATTGTATTGCCTGAAAAGTGAGGCTAAATGCACCCGATATAACAGCTTGTGAGGCAATTACTGTAGCCATTGCAGCCATAATTACCAAAGGGTAAATAGCCCATTGAGGCGCTAAATGGTAAAAAGGATTAATGGCCAATGAAGGATCTCCAAGCAACAAAGCCCCTTGCCCCAAATAATTAATGACAAGCGCGGGCAAAACTACTGCAAACCAAGCAATTCTGATTGGTTTTTTGCCAAAATGGCCAATATCAGCATATAAAGCTTCTCCACCGGTAACAACCAAAAATATGGCCCCCAAAATGAAAATTCCATGCCAATGATGTATCACAAAAAACTGAAAAGCAAAATAAGGATTTAAGGCTTTCAATATTTCTGGGTGCTTCACTATTGAGTTAAAGCCCAATACTGCAAGTATTATAAACCATATTAATATCAACGGACCAAACACAAATCCCACTTTATGTGTTCCCTTTTTTTGAAAGAGAAATAGTCCAATTAATATTCCAATGGTAATTGGAATTACAAAAGAGTCAAAAACTGTTGTTGCAATACTCAAACCTTCAATGGCACTTAAAACAGAAATTGCAGGCGTAATCATCCCATCTCCATAAAGCAGTGCTGCACCAAACAAACCCATGGCACTCATTAACATATAATTTTTGCTTCGCTTGTTTTTTGGCAACACCAAATGCATAAGCGCTAAAATACCTCCCTCACCTTTATTGTCTGCCCTAAGAATAAGAATCAAATATTTTAGGCTGATTACAATTATTAAGGCCCAAAAAATTAAAGAAATGGCACCCATAATATTTGCAGTATTGGGCTCAACACCAAAACCGCCATAAAAACATTCTCTAACCGCATACAATGGACTTGTCCCAATATCGCCAAATACAATTCCAAGAGCCGTTAAACTTAATATTCCTAAATTTTTTTTTTCGCCTTTAATACTTTCCATTTAAATTTACTGCTGATTTTTTTGTTGAATAAATATAAATATTTTTTTAAACTGCATTGAAAAGTACACCCAACTAAAATCAGATTACTTTAGGATTTGTTCCTATCCGGCACCAGCAATTATTATTTTTATTTAATTGTTTTAATATTAGTTTTGTAATATGACCTTAAGATAAACTGACCTGAGAGCTTCAGGCATTAAATTAAGGTGTTCCTTTAATGTCATCGATTTTTCCTCAGTTGCTATCACTCTAAAAAATTCATTTTCAATGGTGTTTTTTTCATACAAAGACCCTTTGGAGTAAAGCAAATTGATGATTTTAAAAGGTTCTTTTTTATTTTTACAATTATCGTTTATTAATTTCATCTCATATTTTGCGAAACGGCGGAGAGTAATATAGTCAGATTCTAACTCTGATTTTTTGTCATCAGAGAAAGCATCCGGGAACCATTGATATAGTATTTTATGAATTCTTGTTTCCATACTATGATTTTTTAGTATTTAAATGGTTGATAAATTTTTTTATTTAATTTAAGCAGTGTTTGATTTAATTTATCGAGCAGTGATATTAATTCAGATTTGCTTCTAAAATTAATTGCCAATTTTCGAGATTGTATAAGCATTTCATTATCAAAATCAATAATTGACTGTAAATTATTCTTAAATTAATCTATCCCATTGGATGATAATAAGTTATTTGTTTCATATTTTAAACATTTGTTGCGAGTAATAAATTGCTTAATTTTTTGAATTTCATTATTATCAAATAGGTTATTTAATCTTTGTTTATAAAGCAAATCTTTACAATTATCTCTGCTATATCACTATCAATAAATTTTAAATTTTTATGACCCATTAATCTTGATATTAAGTTTAGGATTGGAAATAATTTACATTAATAAGAAGGGGCGGTTATTACAAAGGTCGGGCGAATTGAATATGTAAAAAATTAAAATTTATGCTTAGGGCATAAAGATTTTATAAAGATTATTGAAATCGATAGCCAACGCCACTTTCAGTAATAATATGTTGAGGGTTGTTAGGACTGTCTTCAATTTTTTTACGAAGTGTACCCACAAATACTCTTAAATATTGAGTTTCTGTTTGATAGCCATAGCCCCAAATTTCTTTTAAGATATATTGATGGGTCAAAACCCGGCCTTCGTTCTTGGCAAAAATTGACAATAGTTTGTATTCTGTGGAAGTAAGTTTTACCAATTCATTCTCTTTTTTCACAATTCGGGAAACCAAATCTATTTCAAGATTACCGCATACCAAAGATTCTTCATTTACAACGCTTTGGCTTCTTTTAATGGCTGACCTTATTCTTGCTAATAATTCGCCTGTTCTAAAAGGTTTGGTAAGATAATCTGTCGCACCATTGTCCAATGCCAAAATAATATCATTTTCATTATCTTGAACTGAAAGAATGATAATAGGTTTGTTGAACCATTCTCTTAACTTTTTTAATATTTCGTGTCCGCTTTTATCTGGAAGCCCTATATCTAATAAAATTAAATCGGGTTGATGGCTTGCTGCTAAAATCAAACCTTCTTGTCCTGTTTTGGCTTGAATAACATGATAGTCATTGCTCTCCAAATTAATTTGAAGCAATTTACGAATTTGTGGTTCGTCATCAATAATAAGTATTGTTGCTTTATTCATGGTCTAATTGATTAATTGATGAGGTTTCGGCAGGAATCACAATCGAAAACTTTGCGCCACCATTGCTTAAATTTTCTAATTGAATAACACCACCTAAAACTTCTGTAAATCCTTTGGCTATCGAAAGCCCTAAACCTGTTCCGCCTGTTGAAGAATGTATCAACCTATAAAACTTATCAAATACAAAATCAATTTCACTTTCAGGAAATCCTTTCCCATTGTCCGTGATAGTGATTTTGCAATTTTTTTCTATATTCTCAACTTTAATATTTATAGTTGTGCCATTTGGTGTGTGTTGCAATGCGTTATGAATGATGTTCTGCAACACATGCTCAACCAGTCCTCTGTCAAGTTTGAATAAAGGCAGATTTTCATTTGCTTCAAATACAACACTATGATTTTGTGCATCATCTTTATTCTCATTAATCACAGAAAATACCAGCTCATTTAGATCACACCAGTCCATTTTAGGCTGCAAAATATCTGCTTCCAGCCGACTCATACTCAACAGGTTCTCAACCTGCCTGTTTAAACGAAAACCTGCAATTTCAATTTCTGAATACAATTCATTTCTGTTTTCGTTTGATAGTTTGGTTTCTTGGTCCTTAATGGTGTCAATGGCACCTATAATCGTAGAAATGGGTGTCCTTAGTTCATGGGACAATGAATTCAATATCGTGTTATAAAGTTTAATTGTCAATCCCCTTTCTTTCTTATTCCTTTTTATTTTCTCAAACTGATGAACCTTAAAAGTCAATACTGCATTAATCAAAGCAATAACAAAATACATAAGAAACATTAATGTATCTTCTGGATTACCAATATGAAAAGTAAATATTGGGGGAATGAAAAAGAAATTCCAAATCAAGGCACTCAACAATGCTGTAATCAAAACCGGAAAAATATCAAACAGCATCGCCAGTAAAGAAACAACCAATAATAAAATTAAGGCTACAACATGGTATCCGATATACTCAATTGAAAAATAAGATACAACAGACGTTAAAATGATAAGCGAAATGCTTATCAAATATTGTTTTGTGAGTTTATATTTTCTTATTCTAAAAAAATTCAATTGTTTTTATTACAAATTTAGTTATTGACTTATAAATATTTCGTAAAGATGTTGAATTAATTGCTGTTAATTAAAGTTAAAACTTATATGCTTGACAAAGTGTTCCGAAAACTAAATAGCGTTGACCGAAGTAATTTGTAATTTTTAAATTTGTATTTTGGCCCTGATAAAAAGACTTAAGTGTACTCAAAGTGTGTTTACTTTAGTAATTTTCTCAATCAATTTCAGAAATAGTTGCATTCAATCCCAATGCACTTTTCCTCCACTTAATTATTGCTTTTTTATTTATTAAAACAAGTTTTAGGTTCGTAGAAATAACGATATGTCTGTTACTTTATCTTTATTTGTGGTTAATTGAATTTATTGCACAACTGTTACACCTGGTTCATCTGCAAAATTATATTCATTCCTGAAATAATGAGTTTTATTCAATTCCGTTTTCTTAATTTCTTTTAGGATTCAAAAACCAATTTGACCGCTGAAAATCCAAGGCTTGACTTTTTTGGTTTGGTTTATCCTGAGCGCAACCGAAGGGTTTTTGTGTCAAGACAACTGCGAAGCACACCACGAACACCAAAACCAATAAAAAATGAGTGAGTAACTGCGAAGCACATCACGAACACCTCTAAAAAATAAAAAATGGGTGAGTAAATGTTTAATTTGATAAGGTTTGACCAGAGCTCTGTTGATAAAAGAAAATAAAAAACCCACCTCAAAATTGCTTAAAAGAGGTGGGTTAAAAAAATTGCTATGAAATAAGCTTTCACAAATGATCCTATGAATAATAATTTCTAAAAGCTTATTCAAGCTACACCAATAAAAAAATAATGGTAGGCAGCTTAAAAAGATGAGTTGCCTAGCGACAACTCTGAATTTCAAATATAGCATAATTTTTTTATAAAAGCATGTGAAAAATAATTCTTTTAAAACTATTAAAAACAATTCTTGCCCAACTTAATAAAAATGAATGTTTCTATTTTATGCCCTGTTTTTTTGTTACTTTTAACCTCGTTTAACAAACTTTTAAAATTAAATTGCTAATAAAAAATAACTATTATGGTGCTAATTGCTGTTATTCTATCTATTATTTACACGTTATTTATAATTAAATTTTTATAAAAATAAAACAAAGAAAAAGCAAAAGATTTAATCTTGTAGCGCAAACATAGTTTTGTGTGCCACGTATTTTAGAGAGTTACCCTAAAGAATGTTTTATGTTTTCGGAAAACTTTTTACGTATGAGTTTTCCTGCATCTAAAACAGTCACCCCCCCAAGTCACCCCCCAAGTTACCCCCCAAGTTATGGAGTTGGTAAAAGTGATAAATAATGAAATGAGCCGACAAGAAATTCAAGATAAAATTGGCTTGTCCGATAGAAAAAACTTTATGGCAAACTATCTAAATCCCGCACTTGAATTTGGTGTTATTGAAATGACACTGCCTGACAAACCCAATAGCAGATTGCAAAAATATAAGTTAACCTTATTGGGAGAAAATTTAAAAAATTAATGCAAAGAAGATGTAATATATTTGGGTTTTAGTTATCTTTCATTAAGTTCAAAAGACATCTTATAAAACTTAAATAATACTTTGCAACTACTTTTATTTCACCTTTTATAACCTCAAATGATGAAATAAAGTAGTATTAATGGATTTATATAAAATGGTTTTTTAACTTTATGGAATATTATAGTTTTCCTTGTTCTTAATTATAAAAATGAGAAAAACAGTTGCTAAACAAGGAAAAAGTTAAATGGCATTATATCAAACCTCAGTACTTAAAAATTATCTCAATAGACAAGATGAAGTTATTGTAAACAAAGCGTATAAAAAATACGTAAAGTATTTTCATAACTCCACCATTCAAGAAAACATTAAAAAATCCAAAGAAGAAGAATATCAAGGTATTTTTTTAACGGAGTTATTTGTAAATATATTAGGATATACGTTAAACCCAATGCCTAATTTCAACTTAGTTGCTGAAAAGAAAAACCAATCCAATGCACAAAAAGCTGACGGGGCAATTTTAAAAGACAAATTAGTAGTTGCTGTTATTGAGTTAAAAGGCACAAAAACAAAAGATTTAGAAAGCATACGCAAACAAGCTTTTGATTACAAAGCAAATCAAAAAGAGTGTGTTTATGTAATAACTTCAAATTACGAGAAATTACGTTTTTATATAAATGATGCCACAGAGTTTGAAGAGTTTAATCTTTTTACGCTAACCAATAAAGAATTTGAATTACTCTATTTATGTTTAAATAAAGAAAACATACTTGGCAACTTACCTTTAAAAATAAAGGAAGAATCAGTCACTGAAGAAGAAAAAATCACAAAAAGCTTCTATGCAGACTACTCTATGTTTAAGCGTGAATTGTATAGAGACCTTGTGAAGCAAAATGGAAAAGATTTAAAATTAATTCGAAATTCTGAATTGAGTTCAGAATCTCATACTTCTGATCAAAAAGAATTGCAGCAATTAGAAAAAAATGTTAAGCTTTCACTCTTTAAAAAATCACAAAAATTAATTGATAGATTCCTATTTATATTTTTTGCTGAGGACAGAGATTTATTACCGCCCAATTCAACCATTCAAATTTTAGATAAGTGGAAAAGCGATATGGAGTTTGGAGATGAAAGACCGCTTTACAACCTGTTTAAGCAATATTTCAACTATTTAGATTCCGGAAGGAAGCAAATGGGTAAAAGAGCCGAAATATATGCTTACAATGGGGGTTTATTTAAACCTGATGTTGTTTTAGACAGCGTTAAAATTAATGACGAATTATTATACAAGCATACGAAAGCGCTTGCAAAATACGATTTTGAAAGCCAGGTGGATGTAAATATTTTAGGTCACATTTTTGAAAATTCTTTAAACGAAATTGAAAGTGTCAATTCTGAAATTGAAGGAAGTGATTTTGACAAACAAAAAAGCAAACGGAAAAAAGATGGCGTTTTTTACACGCCTAAATACATTACCAAATACATAGTTGAAAATACCATTGGTAAATTATGCATTGAAAAGAAAGAAGAACTAGGCTTTAAAGAAGAAGAATATTATAAAAGCCGAAAAGGAAGACAACAAGCTACTTTAGAAAATTTAATTGCCATACTTGATAGTTATAGAGAATGGCTTTTAAAATTGACCATTTGCGACCCAGCGTGTGGTTCTGGAGCATTTTTAAACCAGGCATTAGTTTTTCTGATTAAAGAGCACAAATATATTGATGAGTTAAAAGCAAAACTATTAGGTGGGTCCTTGGTATTAAGTGATATTGAAAACACCATATTAGAAAATAATATTTATGGCGTAGATTTAAATGAAGAATCTGTAGAAATAGCAAAACTCTCTTTATGGTTACGCACCGCACAGCCAAAGCGTAAATTAAACGATTTAAGCAGTAATATTAAATGTGGTAACAGTTTAATTGACAGTAAAGAAGTCGCAGGTAATAAAGCCTTTAATTGGCAACAAGAATTTCCTCATATTTTTGAAAAAGGTGGTTTTGATGTGGTGATTGGGAATCCGCCTTATGTTTATGCAAGAAGTATCGATAACAATACTAAAACATATTTCAAAGAAAAATATAATTGCGCTACCTATCAAATAGATCTGTATATTCTGTTTTTGGAGAGAGCTGTTTCTCTTATTAATTCATCAGGACTTACTTCATTTATAGTCCCAAATACTTGGCTAAACAACTTACTATTGGCACCAGTTCGCAAGTTCTTTTTAAATAATGTGAATTTTATTAATTTTGTTACAATGTCATCAACAGTTTTTTCGGATGCAAATGTTGACACAGTAATTACAACTTTTAAAATCCAATCATCTTCTAAAGATGTCGAACTTATAAAATGTATTAATTCTGAATTTGTAAGTTCTGGAAAAACTAGTCAATTAGACTGGCTAAAGAATGAAGATTTCTCAATCAACATTCATTTAACTTCAGAATCAAATAATATTCTACAAAAAATGGATGAAGTGTCAATTAAATTTGGAGACATAGCTGAAATCATAAGAGGTGTTGGGGTTTATCATAAAAGAATTGGGCATAGTAAAGAATTCATTGAATCTGATCCGTTTCAATCAACCTACAGAAAAGATGATTCATTTGTTCCATATTTGAGAGGAAGAAACTTGGCACAATGGGAAATTGATTGGAGTGAAGATAGTTTTATTAGTTATGGAAATTGGTTAGCTGAACCTAGAGAGGCAAGATTTTTTGAGAATCGAAGAATTTTAATCCGAAAAATCTTATCCAAAGGAATTGTTGCCTCATTTATAGAAGAACAATTTGTTGTAGATCAACAAATCTATACAGCTATATTAAATAATAAGTATGCAAATCAAGAAAAACAAATACTTGCCATTATCTGCTCTAAATTAATGTCCTTCTATTTTAAGAATAAATACTCTGAATTTGACGAACTTTTTCCTCAAATAAAACTTACCCACGTAAAAAGCTTACCAATTAGTAACAAGAAAAAGATGAATAAATTAGATTCTTGTGCCAATAGTAGATTTCATTTAAGCGATCAAATACAGAAGGTTTCAAAAAAATTCCAAAGAAATTTAGAAAGAGAATTTACACTTGGCAGTTTGCCTAAAAAATTACAAGATTGGTATTTGCTTTCTTATGGAGAATTCATAAAAGAATTGGAAAAGAAAAAGGTTAAACTTTCTTTATCTCAAAAAGCAGAATGGGAAGATTACTTTTTACAGGAAAGCAAAAAAGCATTGGCACTAAAAACCAATATAGACACCACAGACAAAGAAATTGATTTAATGGTTTATGAGTTGTATGGATTGACGGAGGAGGAGATTGAGATTGTGGAAGGCTTGAATAATGAATTGTAACTTAAAATTATGTCAACAACAAATACACAAAGAGAGTTAATAGATTTTTTATGGGAATGGACAAACCCACTTGGGAGTTGGAGTAAACTTTTGGTAGATTTAGTAACCAATAAGCAGACTGCTTTAGACCAAAATGAACGGCAACACATATTTAATTATTTTCTACAAGATATTGGTTTTGCCCACCCAATACCGCTTCCGCCACTTTCTATTACGAAACCGAATTTCATACCACCTTCAAAAGAAATTGTACTCGCAAGGTTATCTGAAGTAAAGGGTGTAAATAAATTAGCAGAAGATCAGGTAATGGAATTTAGCCCAAATATTACTATTGTATATGGAAATAATGGTGTTGGGAAAACAGGATATAGTCGCATATTAAAATCGCAAGGCTATAGCTTTGATAGCAACATCAATATTCTTTCAAATGTTCATAAACCCCAAGTAAGTCAAAGTGCTAGACTTGATTTTAACTCTGATGGAACTCCTGCTTTTCTTCATTGGCAAGGTGGTCGACCAGATTCAGATCTTAACGCAGTTTCGGTATTTAATAGCGATTGCGTAAATATTTCTTTATCTAGCACTCGTGAATTATTAGTTACTCCAAAAGGTTTTTATCTTTTTACCTTAGTTACCAATGAGCTGTCTCAATTAATGAATTTGCTGAATGCTCAAAATGCGCTTTATCCAATTCAACTACCTTGGAAAGTACAGTTGCAAGAAGCAACAGTACAGAAAACATACATCAATTCATTGACTCATAATTCAAATAAAGAGCTCCTTGATGAATTATCAGTATTTACTGAAGAGCATAAAAGATTGCTTACGGAGAAAGAAGAAGAATTAAAAAAACTTAACAAAGTTAATTTAGAAGTTAGATTTAAAGATATCAATTTTATTCTGTCAGAACTTACATCCGTTATTTCAACAGTTAAAAATACACAATCTCATCTAACTAAAACTGATTGGGATGCCATCATTAAATACAATGATGCTTTAAAAATATTAAAAGCCAAAACACAATTAGGTATTGCAGGTTTAGCTGAAGCAAATGGTTTAGAGCAATTTGCTACTGATGAGTTTTCCAATTTCTTAAAGTCTGCCGATGCTTATATAAAGTTATTAGCTAAAGAGAATTATCCTAATAATGCAGATGATACTTGTGTGTATTGTAAACAAGATTTACAAAGTCAAGAAGCAAGAAATTTAGTTAATAGCTATGCAAAAATCCTCAATGATAATACTCAAACTGAAATTGCTAAATATGCTAATTTAAAAAATGAAATTGTAGAACGAGTTAATTTAGTTAATGAAACAATTTTTTTTCATTACCCAGTATTTGGAGTGTTAGATGATGACAGTATAATACAACCTCTAGAAATTGTCGATTTTAATGCAAGAGTTAAATTAATTAAAAACCATATTCTTAATGATATAATAGTTGAGGATCTTGCATTTGATATAAATTACTTAACAATAATTCAATTTCTTGAAGCAAAACAATCAGAACATATCGCTTTAAGAGATGCACTTGTTGAAATGTTAAAAAATCTAACTACGATAGAAATAAAATTAAAATCTCAAATTGCAGAATTAAAAGATCAAAAATTATTATCGGAAAATAAAGTATCTATTTTAACCTGTATTAATAATTTATATGCTCACAAATTATTGAATGATAATAAATCGCAATTTAATACTGGGACATTAAGTATCAAAACAACACAAGCCCGAGAGGAATTAGTTGCGCTGGATTTTCAACAAAAATTTACAGATGAATTAACGGGCTTTAGAAAACAACATCTTGGTGTAAATCTTAGCTTTTTCTCTCAGCAGGGAAGTTCTCGTATACGACAAAATGTTGCTCACCATAATATCAATGAAGTATTAAGTGAAGGCGAGCAAAAAACTATTGCACTTTGTGAATTTTTAACTGAGTTGCAATTAGATACAGCTATTGCTCCAGTTGTGTTTGATGACCCCGTAAATTCTCTCGATCATCTTATAATAAACGATGTAGCAAAGCGGTTGGTTGATTTGTCAAAAGAGCGACAAGTTATTGTATTTACCCATAACGTTCTTTTTTTTAATGCTTTTTTTGGGTGGAAAGGACATTCTCTTTATCGCGGGAATACTGATTTTATATTTTACAATGTAGAAACTAATGGTGTAAATACTGGAATATTATCTGATGGAACACCCATAAATAAATTGGGAACATATATGGGAAAACTTAATTTGATATGCAACAATGGTTTGGGAGGAAGAATTGAAAATGAAGTAGCTTCTGAAGGTTATGCATATCTTCGTACAAGTTTAGAATTATTAGTATCTAATACTATATTTAAAGAAATAGTTGGACGTTATCGTAGCAATATCATGATGACTTTATTTCCCGCTGTTAAAGGCGATAAGATAGAGGTACACAAAGCAGAGATTGACTTCATGTTTAGTCGAGCGAGTGGATTTATTAAAGCGCATAGCCACCCAGAGGAACAGCATGCCCCACCAACAATGAATGATTTACGAGCCGATTTTGAGAGATTCAAAAATATTGAAGCTGATTTTAAGTAATAGTGTTAGATTTTATTTATAATAATTATGAAAAAAGAAACCCAAATAAAATGCCCTAATTGCAGTAAATAAATAAGTATGAAGGAAGAGACAAACAATCCCAATAATTTTTTATTATACACTTCTGGTGAGGGAGCTGTAAAAGTAGCTGTTTTATTAAAAGACGAAACAATATGGCTAACAATTAATCAACTAGCAGAACTTTTTGGTATTGATAAAAGTGGAATTTCAAGACATATTAAAAATATTTTTGAAACAGGAGAATTACAAGAAAAAGCAACTGTTGCAAAAATTGCAACAGTTCAAACAGAAGGAGGCAGAAATGTTAGTCGCAGTTTAGATTTTTATAATCTAGACATGATAATTTCTGTAGGTTATCGTGTAAATTCTATTAGAGGTACTCATTTTCGTATTTGGGCTACCCAACAATTAAAAGAGCTGATTGTAAAAGGTTTTGTATTAGATAATGAAAAATTAAAAAATCCTGACAATCCTTTTGGTAAAGATTATTTTGATGAATTACTCGAAGAGATTAGAGACATTCGTTCAAGCGAAAAACGTTTTTACCGAAAAATAACAGACATCTATGCGTTGGCAGTAGATTACAATCCAAAAGCAGAAGAAACTATTGAGTTTTTTAAAATAGTACAAAACAAACTGTTGTTTGCCGCTTCAGGAAATACTGCTGCCGAAATTATTCAGTTAAGGAGTGATGCTTCTAAAGAAAATATGGGGCTAACTACTTGGAAGGGAAACAAGGTTAGAAAAGGAGATGTTACTATTTCTAAAAATTACTTAAATAAAAAAGAGTTGGATATTTTAAACAGAATTGTAACGATGTACCTCGATTATGCAGAGCTACAAGCTATGAATCACCAACAAATGTTTACAAAAGATTGGCGAGAGAAGTTAGATGCATTTTTACAATTTAATAATCAGGAAATATTAACGAATGCAGGTCTTATAACAAAAGAAATAGCTGATAAATTAGCCATTGACAAATATGAGCAATATAATCTAACAAGATTAGCAGAAGATAGCACAAAAGAAAATGACTTTGATAAAGCGATTAAAAAGTTAAATAAATGAAAAACGAAACCCAAATAAAATGTCCTAACTGTGGAACTTCAATAGATGTTCAGGATATATTATCGCACCAGTTAGAAGAGGAAATAAAGCAAAAATATCAATCTCAAATAGCTGAAGAAAAGAAAAAGTATGCTGCTGAATTTGAAGGCTTAAATAAAGCTAAAGAAGAATTTGAGAAAAAGAAAAAACAAGAAAATGAATTGTTTCAAGAGCGTTTAGAAACCCAATTGAAACAAGAAAAGAAAGCCATTGAAGAAAAGGTTAAAGCAAAATTAAAGGAAGAACAATCAGAACAGTTTGATGCTTTGCAAAAAGAATTAAATGAAAAGTCTGAGCAAATAAAAGAGCTTAACCGAACTAAAGTTGAAATTGAAAAATTGAAACGTGAGAAAGCAGAATTAAAGGAAGCTATTGAGGCAGAGTCACAAAAAAAGCTAAATGAAATTCTTATTGCAGAGAAAGAAAAAATCAGAAAATCTGAGGAAGATAAAAATGAACTGCGTTTCAAGGAAATGCAAATGCAATTAGAAGCTCAAAAAAAATTGACTGAAGAAATGAGAAGAAAGCAAGATCAAGGTTCTATGCAAATGCAGGGAGAAGTCCAGGAGTTGGCAATAGAAGAATGGTTAGCTGTTAAATTTCCTTTAGACACCATTGAAGAAATCAAAAAGGGAGCGAGAGGCGGAGATTGTATTCAAATTGTTCATACAAGAACTGAACAGAATTGTGGTACAATTTATTATGAGAGTAAACGCACCAAAGATTTTCAACCAAGTTGGATAGAAAAATTTAAAGCAGATATTAGAGAAAAAGGAGCAAATATAGGTGTATTAATTACCGAAGTGATGCCTTCTGATATGGATAGATTGGGTTTAAAGGATGGCATCTGGATTTGCAATTATGAAGAATTTAAAGGACTTTGTGCTGTATTAAGAGAATCTATTATTCAAGTAAGTACTGCAATTAGCACACAGGAAAACAAAGGAGATAAAATGGATATGTTGTATGATTTTCTAACCAGCAGTACTTTTAGAATGGAAATAGAAGCTATTGTTGAAGGGTTTACTTCAATGAAAATTGCTTTAGATAGTGAAAAAAGAGCAATGCAACGTATTTGGAAAGAACGTGAAAAACAAATTGAGAAGGTTGTTACCAATACAATTGATATGTATGGTTCTATAAAAGGAATTGCCGGAAATGCCATTCAATCGGTTAAAGCCTTGGAGTTACCAGAAAGTGATATGGAAGAGTAAACTTTATCATGTTAAAAATAAAAAATAAAAAATTGCTACGCTATGGCATTTGAAGAAAAAATTTATGACTCAGATAATCATTTTGATTATGCATTAAGAGAACGAGATCAGAAGAAGATTAATATTACTGAAGTTTTACCGGAAGAGAATGGTAAAAAAGGCTATCGTTGTTTAGGTGCAAATTGTGGAAATCAGTTAATAGCTATTAGCATTCGTAAAAATCCAAATCATCAACCTTATTTTAGACATGATGGAAATAATAAAAAAAAAGGTGATAAAGGATGTGTATTCAGTAATAGAGAATATAGAGAAGCATTAGCTTCTTCTATTTTGACTCGATTAGAAAGAATAAAGGTTCCTCCAATCTACAAGGTAAATCCTCAAAATTCAAATGAATATAAATTAATTGAGGAGTCAAAATACATTGAAGCCCACAGTGTTCAAAGCCAAGTTACGTTCTATGAAGATGAAGAAGGAAATGTGCGTTGTGGGAAAAACCCTGATGTAAAAAAACGATATATCATTAGAAGACCTGATGTCGTCTTTTTCAATGAAAAAGGCAAGCCAATTCTTTTTATTGAATTAGTGATCACTCATAAACTGGATGATGATAAAATAGCCGACTTATATAGAATAGGTATCGATACAATTCAAATAAAAGTCCCAAAAACTTCAGAAGAAAATATCGAAAATAATTTCCATTCAATTAAAAATACAAAATGGGTATATAATGAAAAAGAAGCAACAGCAAACTACGTATACATTTATGTTAGCGATGTATCCAAAAAAAAGGAGTAAAAATAGAAAATAGGTATATAATATTAAGTGTGACTGTGTTATTTAAGTTTATTTTCGGTTAGGATAGAATCATTGGTTAATTTGTTCTAATTTTGTGTGTTCTTTATACGTTAAAATTATTCAAAAACTCTAAAAGTGATCGCTATACTAAAGCAAATTTTAAGTTTTAAAACGTTTTTTCAAATTACCTTTGTATTAAGTCTCATAGGCCTATTCGTTTTAATTTCCGACTTTGGTTATGACCAAACCAATCCTGTTCAAGAGTTGATAAATGGATATTATTTCGTTGTTTTGGCATTGGGCATTATTGCAACGGCAATCAGGTATATCACACTTAAAAAAAATATCCGTGACAAGGTTTTTATTTTTGATGCGGTCAGTTTATTGTTCATCATTTACATCATATTAATTCATTTTTTTTCACAAGAAGCGCACCGTCACTTATCTTTTTTATACAATGACAATTGGTTGAAATTTGCCATCCTGTTAACCTTCCTAAGGGAATTTGCCGAACAGAAAATAAATTATAAAAGAACTTTATTAAATCCGGCACAATTATTTATTGCCAGTTTTTTGGTTATCATTTTTATTGGAACTTTTTTGTTAAAGTTGCCCAATGCGACCTATACGGAAATTTCATATTTGGATGCATTGTTCACTTCTACAAGTGCTGTATGCGTTACAGGACTTATTGTTGTGGATACCGGAAGTTTTTTTACACAATTCGGACAAACAATTATTCTGCTTCTTATTCAAGTTGGTGGTATAGGCATACTTACATTTGCCAGTTACTTTAGTTATTTCTTTAAAGGCGGATCAAATTACGAAAACCAATTGGTTTTAAGTGATTTAACAAACTCCCAAAAGTTAGGAGATGTTTTTTCAACCCTTAAAAGAATACTTGTCATTACATTTTCTATTGAAATTATTGGCGGATTGCTAATTTATACCAGCCTGGATAACGTTTTGCTTCCCACTATTTTTGAACGCACTTTTTTTTCTGTATTTCATGCTGTATCAGCTTTTTGCAATGCCGGTTTTTCTACCTTACCCAACAGCCTTTATGAAAGTGGATTCAGATTTAATTATGCCTTGCAGTCCTATATCATTTTATTGCTTGTAATTGGTGGTCTTGGATTTCCGATTGTGGTAAACATTCTAAAATATTCAAAATACTGGGTAAAAAATAAATTTTTGCGTTTTTATAAAAATAAAAAACAACATAAACCTTGGGTATTTAGCATTAATAGTAGAATTACATTAATTACTACAATCTCCTTGACCATTATTGGAACCGTTTTATTTTATATAAGTGAATACAACAATACACTTGCGGCGCATACTGGTTTTGGCAAGTTTATTACGGCATTATTTGGAGCGACTACGCCTAGAACTGCAGGATTTAATACGGTAGATATGACCGCTTTAAATTTTTCAACCATTATGATGATTTTTCTTTTAATGTGGATTGGCGCTTCACCGGCTTCAACAGGTGGTGGTATAAAAACAAGCACATTTGCTATAGCTACCCTTAATTTTTGGAGTCTTGCCAGAGGAAAAACCAGAATTGAAGTATTCAGGAGAGAAATTTCCGATATCTCGGTAAGACGTGCATTTGCAGTTATTTCACTATCATTGGTGGTAATTGGTTTTGGTATTATCGCAATATCAATTTTTGATAGTGATAAAGACCTGAAAAGCATCGCTTTTGAATGTTTTTCAGCCTACAGTACGGTTGGTTTAAGCATTGGCATTACTGCAAACTTAAGCGCGGCAAGTAAATTTGTAATAATACTGATAATGTTTATAGGAAGGGTGAGTATGCTTTCCATTTTAATAGCGGTTGTCAAAAAAGTGAAACATAAAAATTATCGTTATCCAACAGAAGAAATCACCATCAATTAAAAAAGGCATATCATAAAACGAGCCTGACAAATTTTGATTTAATAAAGAATGATAATTGGCGAGCAGCAGCTGTTCCCCCTAAAAAATAAAATTTTAACAGATGAAATATATAATAATTGGACTTGGAAGTTTTGGCGCTTCTCTTGCTGAAAAATTAACCTCACAAGGAAACGAAGTTATCGGTATTGATACCAAAATGAATAAAGTGGATGCCCTAAAAGAAAAGGTTTCGCACACCATTTGTATGGATGCCACAGATGAATTTACGGTTTCCGGATTGCCATTAAAAGATACCGATGTTGTGATAGTTGCCATTGGTGAAGACCAAGGCGCAAATATTATGGTGACCGCATTGCTAAAAAATTTGGACGTAAAGAGATTGATAAGCAGGGCAATCAACCCATTACACGAAAAGGTACTCAAGGCTATAGGTGTGGATGAAATTGTGCATCCTGAAGAAGAAACCGCAGAACGATGGGCGAAAAAATTATGTTTGGCCGGTGTTGTAGATTCTTTTGAATTGAGTGATTTTTATAGTATTGTGGAAATTAATCTTCCTCCAGAATATGAAGGAAATACTATTGCTGAAGTTGGCATTAGAAAAAAATACAATCTTTTGGTGTTAACCACCATAAAAAACGCTCAAATTAAAAGCAGTATTGGCGGCAACATCAAGGAAAGTAAAGTTCAGGGTGTTGCAGGTGCTGATCTTTTGCTGGAAAAAGGCGATATTTTAGTGGTTTATGGCGCAAATAAAGACATTCAATCGCTGCTAAAGAATAAATTCAATTAATTTTTTGAAATTTCTGCAGGATTATCTCTGATGATCAAGACAATGCTCCGCCTTAAAAATCAAAAAAAAACGAGGCAATCTAAAAAAAGTTCCGGAAAATCTACACTAAATACAGCTTCCAATTGAGCTATTAAGAGCTTTTACCTGTCCTGCGCCCGCCGCAGAAAAGCACTTACTTTTTACCTTTGCTGTTATTGCATCGCAGAGAAGCAATCTGTTAAAATGAGGTGTCTATTTTGCTCCGTTTCCATAAGAATAGTCTCAACAAAACAGAATGTTTAGCAGGTAATAAGGTGTTCGCAATCCGCTTCATTTTGTTCCATAAAATATATCTGCAAGGGCATTTAGTAAATAAGTTAAAATAAGCTTCTATCAATAGTTATTTATTAAAACCGAAATCAAAATAATCAACCCTTGCATATACCACAAATAGTACTACTGCGGTGACACATCCTCGTTTAGTGCTATTTGTTTATTTTACTTCACACATTACGCGCATTCCTCACGCACAGCTACTTTTGTACCCAAACCCTTTAAGGTTTTGCTGCGCAAGGCTTTTATTTGGGTACAACCGCTGTTTCATAATTTGGCTCGCCTGCTGCTCGCTCGGGCCAAAAAAGGGTGTCACAGTTTTTGAAAGCGCCATTACGCATATGAAATAACCGCCTGTCCTCACGAAAGTGAGGATCTTATGAAATTTATAGAATCCTTCTTAATTCGGATCCATTGGATAGTAAGCGGTTATCCCATATTGCAAACGCACGCAAGAGCAAAGTATTCCGTTCATTGTTCCTCGTTTTGGCGCTCCGCAAATGCCATTTCAAATCATAATTTTTAAACCACAAAACCAATAACAAATAATCATCATTCAACAACCAAAGCGGAGCACTCACCACTCGTCACGCTTCTCTGCATAAATTGCCCTTGCCAATCCGACGCATCAAAAACACCACCACCCTTGCGTGTACCACGTAGGCGTGGGACGCACTTATGCCGTTGGCAACGTGCTCTTCCCACACCACCCTCGCTCAACTTCGCTGGCGGCTCGCAAAAATGCTCCTCATTTTTAGCTGCGCTTTGTTCCGAATTAAATAAGAAAAATGCTGGGTTTTGCTTTCTAAGTAACATCCTGATTAAAAAAAATAAAAAAAGCAAGTAAAATTATTTGGCTGCCATCAGCCAACCCTTTTGGCTATAAAGTTCAAGCCCTTCGGGTTTTTAAAAAAATCTCCACCCTTTATTTTTGTAAACAACAGGTATTTAAAAATGAACTGAAAACTGCCACTGTCAACTGCCAACTAAAACCCGGGTAGTATTTTTTCAAAAAAACTTGACAGCCATCCCCCGCCAAGTCTTAAACTACTTTCTTTTTTTCTTTTTTCTTTTAAAATTGATGTGCGAGCACAGCGAAGCATAATTTAAATGCGTAATTATGTCAACTTTTGAAATCAAAACCCACCAGACCGGAAGGACTTATTCCGGACCGCACTTTTTTATTTTAAACAAAGGTCTTAACAGTGGCAGACCAATGCCGGAACCCTGCCCGAATTGCTTTGTGATCACAACAAATTCCGAGGATCTCCGGGAATCACTTTTTTACTTGTGTCAGGCCCTTAAAGTAGGGAAGTACTTCAGCTATTATTTAAAGGGAAGTGTCATTCCGTTTATTTGTGTAACTGATGCAAGAACAGTGATTAAAAACGCCTTGCAAAATAAGGAGCAACAGGCCTGGGATAAAAAGATTTTAAAGCTGCAAAAAATTGAAACTTTCGAAGCAAATTTAAAGCTGCAGCTTAAAGCAATTTCTGATTTAAAAATGGCCTTGATGAGGTTTTAAAAATAGCAACGATGATAAAAGTAATCATTGTCGGAGGCAGAAACTTTGACGATTACCTCAAACTTTGCCAGGTTTGTGACGAGTTCCTGAAAGATCAAAACAAGGTAGAAATTGTGAGCGGCGCCTATAAAGGCGCCGATTTGCTCGGAGAAAAGTATGCTGCAGAACGAAATTACCCCATAAAACAATTCCCGGCCGATTGGCGCCGGTACGGAAAAAGTGCCGGACACAAACGAAATGCTGAAATGGCTGCGTATGCTGATGCACTCATTACTTTTTGGGATGGAAAAAGTAAAGGCACTAAACATATGATTGACCTGGCAACACAGGCTGGTTTGAAAGTGATAGTCATTTATTTTTAAATGAATCCTTAACTTGTTTCGGAATATTGATTACGCACTAAATCAAATATTACCAATAGTGATTATAAATTGATGTACTTTGTTGAAACTTAACCTTATTTAGCTTATTTTAGTTATCCAAAAAAATTATTGATAATCCATAAAAACAAGAATGCAATATTGTTTTATCAGGAAAGCATTAATGATAATTAGCAATTTATATTGGGATATAACAAGTTGCCAACAATTAGAGAATACTCATCCTCAAATTGAAAAATTGAATATTATTAAATGATTTTAGAGAAATACCAACTATACGGAGAAATCCAAAACAGTGGTTATTCATCAACCGCTAAAGTATCGGATGAAAGTGGAGAAATTTATTTTTCAAAATGGATAAAAGGAGTTGAAAAAAACTCACAACCGAGTAAAATTCTTTATAATAAATTAAGACACTTAAAAAAAGCTGTTCATTCTTCTCTACCAAAAATGTTTATATCTGCGGACCTCCGCCCATGATGGATGCAATAGAGAAACAATTGATTCATTTGAAAATTGATGAAAAACAAATTATTAAAGAAGTGTTTTAAATTTAGACTTAGCCAGTGTCTTTGATTCAGGTAGTATTATTGAAAAATAACTATCTAAAATCATTTGTTTCCAATTATAATATAACTGTGAATTATGTAAGAATTTTTCTTTAATTGTGTAACGCCTATCAGAATTAATAGATTAACTTGCATTTTACGAAAATATCGTCGCAAATGAAAACTATCAATATCTATTAAATATGATTGATTTTCAATTGCATACGACTTAAACGAACCACGATATGAGTAAAAAGGAGAAATTGGGTGAATTAATCACTGAGAACAAAGAAAATGCTGAAAAGTTAGATGCTGCGGATATAAAAGTTGCCTCCGATAAGGATAAAATAGAAAAAAAAATATCAAAGTTAATCCTTGAGAGCAAACATACCTCCAATGAGTTAGATGCTGCTTACAAAATAATTGCCACACAAGAAAAAGAGATAAAAAAACAAGCAGAAGCTATAATCCGTGCTGACAAAGCAACAGGAAAACGTAAGGCAGACTTAATTAGTGCTAAGAAGGAACTCACCCATAGAGCAGAGTTAACCATTGTAAACAAGGAACTTAACCAACAAATCACCGAACGCAAAAAGGCGGAAGAGGTTGTGAACTTTCAGAAGCTAAAACTTGAATTAGCACTACAATCATCCCAAATGGGGACATGGGAATTAAATATCGTAGAAAACAAACTTATTATTGATAATCAGGCTTGCTTTCTCTTGGGAATCGATTCAGCAACATATGGCGAAACGACAGAGGAGTTCTTTTCAGTAGTACATCCCGATGACCTCGAAAAGGTCAAGGGAGCATTGAAAAAAACAGTTGAGCAGAATGTTTTATACAAACCTGAATACCGCACTGTTTGGCACGATGGGAGCATTCATCATATCTCTGCCAGAGGCAAATTATTACATAATGATAAAGGTAATCCTCAAATGATTAGCGGCGTTATCTGGGACAACACCGAGAACAAACAGAAAGAGGAAGAATTGAAGAATAGCGAAGCTAGATATGATTCAATGATGTCCAATATCTCTGATGTAATCGGGATAATCGGATTAGATGGCTTATTGAAATATAAGAGTTCCAATGTCGAAAAACGGTTCGGTTGGCAGCCACAAGACCTTGTTGGTACTGATGGTTTATCAAATGTTCATCCTGATGATTTTGAGCGCATTCAACAAGGATTCGTTACCATCCATGAAAAAGAGAACTTTACAACAAAGGCAGAGTTCAGATATAAGTGTAAAGATGGAAGTTATAAGCCTGTAGAACTTAACGCTATCAATCTTACGAATGACCCACTTATTAATGGCATATTGATGAATTACCGTGACATCACCGAGCGTAAGCAGGCAGAAATTCAGATTCATAAACTAAACCGGGTCTATGCTGTATCAAGCAAGGTAAATCAAACAATTGTCCGAATTAAAGATAAACAAGACATTTTTAACGAAATCTGTAGGATTGCAGTTGAGGATGGCAAGTTTAAGATGGCTTGGATTGGAATGATTGACAAACAAACAAACATCGTTGCTCCGGTTGCAACTGCAGGACAGGCATCAGAATACGTTAAAAAAATAAGTATTGATTTAAACGACAAAATTTTGGGCAATGGTCCGACTGGCCGATCAATAAAGACAGGAAAGCATTATTTAGCTAACGATATTGCTAACGATCCTGAAATGATTCCCTGGCGAGAAACTGCTTTAAAACTAGGTGCCAAATCCTCATTATCATCTTCTTTTAGCATATTTGGAGAAACGGTTGGTTCATTAGCAATCTATTCCGATCAACAGTTCTTCTTTAATCAAGATGAAGTTAGTCTGCTCGATGAAATGACTGATAATATTTCTTTTGCACTTGAAAATATTGAGAATGAAGTCGAGCGGAAGCAGGCAGAGTTAAAGCTAAGAGGTCTTACACCAATTATAGAAAACTCCTTGAATGAAATTTATGTATTTGATACAGCAACCTTAAAGTTTGTTTATGTTAATCAGGGTATACTTAGGAATTTAGGTTTTTCAGGTGAGGAAATTCTTGCTTTAACTCCTGTAGATATTAAGCCTGAGTTTACAACAGATTCTTTTTTATTAGCTATTGAACCTCTCCTTACAGGTAAAAAGGATATCCTAAATTTGGAAACAATACACCAAAGAAAAAACGGCACTACCTATCCTGTTGATATTTATCTGCAACTTTCCGAATTTGAAGGCAAACAAGTATGTGTTGCCATCATACTCGATATTACCGAACGCAAGCAGGCTGAATCAGAACTAATTAAAGCCAAAGAAAAAGCAGAAGAGAGCAACCGACTAAAATCAGCTTTTCTTGCCAATATGAGTCACGAAATCCGTACACCAATGAATGGGATTTTAGGTTTTTCCGATCTTCTAAGAACACCTAATCTTTCAGGCGAAAAGCAACAAAAATACATTAAGATTATTGAAAAAAGTGGTAAGCGAATGTTAAATATCATCAACGATATTGTTGATATTTCAAAGATAGAAGCTGGTTTAATGAATGTGGAGATTAAGGAATCTAATGTCAATGAGCAAATTGAATATATTTATACTTTTTTCAAACCTGAGGCTGAAGCCAAAGGATTGCAACTTTTCTTCAAAAACACATTACCAGCAAAAGAAGTCACCATTAATACTGACCGTGAAAAACTGGTTGCAATCTTGACCAACCTAATTAAAAATGCCATTAAATATACAAATGAAGGTTCTATAGAATTTGGATATGTTTTAAAAATGGATAGAGAGACTGTTGATCAGCGTCGAAACGCCGAAATTGAATTTTTTGTAAAAGATACAGGTATTGGGATTCCAAAAGACAGACAGGAAGCCATCTTTGAACGTTTTATTCAGGCTGACATAATGGATACCATGGCAAGGCAAGGTGCTGGTTTGGGATTATCTATATCGAAAGCATATATTGAAATGCTTGGTGGTGAAATATGGGTAGAAAGCGAAGAAGATATTGGCTCAACATTTTATTTCACCTTACCTTACAATGCAGTACTGAAAGAAAAAAAGATAGAAATAACACCAGAGGTTTCTGACAATACAAAAAATCATATTAAAAATTTAAAAATACTAATTGCCGAAGATGATGAAGCGTCGGAAATGATTCTTTCTATAAATGTAAGCGAGTTTAGCAATGAAATTTTAAAAGCAAGAACCGGAACTGAAGCTGTTGAAACTTGCCGTAACAACCCTGACATTGATTTAATACTGATGGATATTAAAATGCCTGATTTAGACGGTTATGAAGCTACAGGTCAAATCCGACAATTCAACAAAGAAGTAATCATTATTGCACAGACAGCTTATGGATTATCTGGCGACAGGGAAAAATCTTTGGATGCAGGGTGCAATGATTATATTTCAAAACCCATTAAAAAAGATCATTTAGCGGCATTAATACAAAAGCATTTCAATAAATAATTGTGGATAAATTGACAATTAAAAGACAGAAAATAAAGCACATGGCTATAACAAAGTGTATAAATAATTGGGCGGATAGTGCTAATTTCAAGGGCGTTACACTTAATAAACCTTGCAGCGGTTTGAAAGGAAAGTGCTTCGAAATGCCCAACGCTTCATACACCAACCGTTGCCATTCATTGTGGAACGCACCCAAAATCGAAAAATATGAAGAAAATAAAAAGTATTATAAAGGGGTTTGGACTTTCAACGTTATTCATTTTATTAGGAATTTACATATTGAATACAACCGATTCTATTTTAGGAACTATAATCGGAATTGCAAATATTGCATTTTTTGGAATACTAATAATTTAGGCAATTTTCAAAATGTATAAGAACTCTTACTCAAATGCTAAATGAAAATCACGGCGGATTTTTTAGTTTGTTTGCGGAATCGAAATCTGAATTAAAAAACGGAACTGAATCTCGATTTTATTAAGTTTTGGAATTGCTCACTAAAACGGAATTGACAAATATTGCGAGATAAAGCTTTAATAGAATAATTACGAAAACACAAACTAAATCAAGAATTAAAATGAATAAACAAGCTAAAGCAATTATAAAATCAGGTTTGTTTTCTGGAATTGTTTTTGCTGGGCTAATGGCTGGATTTGATTATTTTGAAGGTCAAGATTTCAGAATATGGAAATTTATATTCCACGCTTCATTTTTTGGAATATTTATTGGACTTATGATTAGATATTATCTAAAAAAACAAGCAGAAAAGAAAAATAAAAAAAACTGAATAAAAACAACAAAATGGCAACATCGTGTATAATTAATGGCTAGTTCTCGCCTACTTACGAAAATCCTCGCGGATTTTCTATTTGGTTTATATTTGCTAAATTAGGTGTTTAAAACACGTAACAAATCATATACAAAAGCGCTCCGCAAAGAGTTTAATTTACTGGTGCTAACAATTATAAAAAAAAGTAGAAGTGAAAAGTGTTTTAGGAAAGACCAAAACGGAAACACATATTCAAGGAGTAGCATCTGCCGACAACTTACTCGAACCTGACGACATTTTAGTTTTGTATGGCTCAAATAAAGATTTACAAATATTCTTAAAACAAAAATTGAGATGATGAAAAAATTTGCTTCCACAATATTGGTTTTAACAGTTTTATCATCTTGTAATTTACAGGACGATAAAACAGAGATTGAAAAGCCTGAAAAAAATTCTACAGAGCAAGAAATAAGGAATATTCCTAATAATAAAGTATCTGTAATTGTCTATGATGGTTGCGAATACATCATTTACAAAGAAGACAATGACGCAAATTCATCTTATGGATTTATGGCTCACAAAGGAAGTTGCTCAAATCCAATTCACGAACAAAACAGACAAAAGGAATGAAAAAAGCCAGCACACAACACCGTATAACCAAAATTGCTAAATTCAGTAAAATTGAATGTTTCTAAAATTTAAATTTATTAATTTTAACTAAGAAAAATTGTAACAACCAAACTGCAACTTTGGTTATACAAACCCGTTAGCCTTAATTAAAAAACAATAATTACACCAATGAATTTAAAAAATACAGGCATTTAAATAATAAATATAAAAAGTACTAAAAACTAAATCATTAATATATTAAATATGAAAATCAATAACATTTTAGAAAGCATTGGTAACACACCAGTTGTACGATTGGCTAAATTATTTCCAAATGCAAATGTTTGGATGAAACTTGAAAAAGCCAATCCTGGAGGAAGCATTAAAGACAGAATAGCACTATCTATGATTGAGGATGCTGAAAAAAGAAATATTTTAACTCCCGACACCGAAATTATTGAGCCTACTTCTGGAAATACTGGTATTGGCTTAGCAATGGTTGCAGCAGTAAAAAATTACAAGCTTACCCTTGTAATGCCAGAATCAATGTCTGTTGAACGACGAACGCTTATGGCTGCTTATGGTGCTAATCTTGTACTAACCCCAAAAGAGTTAGGCTTAGGAGGAACTATAGCTAAAGCAAATGAAATGGTTGCTAATAATAAAAATGCGTGGATGCCTTCTCAATTTACAAACCAAGCTAACCCAGAAATACACCGTAAAACGACTGCTTTAGAAATTATTAATGACTTTCCTGAAGGCTTAGATTATTTAATTACAGGTGTTGGTACTGGTGGACACATTACAGGTATGTCTGAAGTTTTAAAAGAAAAATTTCCTGATTTAAAGGTATTCGCAGTAGAACCAGATGCTTCTGCGGTAATTTCTGGAGGCAAACCTGGACCACACCCCTTACAAGGCATCGGACCTGGATTTATTCCTGAAGTATTCAATATTAAAATAATTGATGGTACCATTAGAATAACGAAAGAAGAAGCTTTTTCAGAAGTTAAAAATATAGCAACTACTGAAGGCATTTTAGTTGGTATTTCTACGGGAGCTTCTTTAGCTGCTGTTAGAAAACAATTGCAAACTTTAAATGGTAAAGAAACAATACTAACTATGAATTATGATACTGGTGAACGTTACCTTTCTATTGATGAGCTTTTTACAAAGTAATATTGATTTTTTTGTGCAAAATCGCGCACATTATTTTGAATGAAATGTAGAATAAAATAGGAGAAAGCGTTGCCCAAGTAAAAACTGAAATCGAATAAAAAATGAAAAGTAGCTACTTAGTTTGCACCTATCATTTTCTATTTCTGCTTAATTATAAAAATAACGAAAGGCTAACACCGGTTAAAATTCATTGGTTGGAATTTTCCTACCACCTATAAACTATGGCTTGGTAATGGAGAAATCGTCCTCGAGGACGATTCCGAAACTAAACCATAGCCAAACCGTTGATAATATCAAAAAATGCCTGACTTTCACACTGAGCTTGCCGAGGTGAGCTAGGCATTTTTTGATTTCTTTTTAGAGGCTTTTGAATCTGAAAACAATTTCCTCAAAATATAGGAAACAAAAAAACTGACCACAGCGCCAATCACAGACATAATTGCCGTGAACAACAAATCATTCACACCGATATTCAAAGCGGTTGACAACAGCGTGCCTCCAATAACTCCCGACCTTATTTGAATATCATTGATCATTATTTTTCAGTTTCATTTTCATCGTCCGATACTACGGCCTGACTTACGGCAGTGGCCACAGTTCCAACGACTGTTAAATAAGTGGCAATGGTAATAACCAATGCCGGTAATGCAATTGGAGCTGCTATAATGGCGCCACCGGTGGCGGCCAAAGCAATACCAATATTCCGCAGTTTCCTGAAAAACGTCGGAGTGGATTTTTTATACCGATCTATAAGTTTCATACATTAAGATTTTATGGTTAAAGTGACAATTTCTTTTCGGTCAAATGCCTGATAGCATAAGGACACTAATTTTTGCAGCAATGGTTTTGAGGCCGTTCCTTTTCCGATTCCCGACAAAAAGGTGACCGGTGCAATGCAGCCCAACAATTCTGTTTTTGCATCATTCGCCGGATGTATCAAAATCAGGCTTCTTCCCGGAACATTTTCCAGAATCAAATGATGGTTAAACTTTTGGGAATAACGTGCTTTTAAGGTATAAACACCTTCCGGAATGCAGGACTTCATTTTCTGATTTTCCAGCCAGGGAAGTTCAATGGCAAAACCAAAAAAAATACCATGATGAAAGAGGGCACCGTTGGTACCCTCTTTAAAATAGGTTCTATGCAAATGCAGTTCCACTAGATAGTGTCTACATAAACAACTGCCAACGCATTGAACGCACCGTTTTTCAACGGATACATTTGTCCGTTCACTTCTTGATAAAACTCAACGCCCAACACCTGGATCACAGGAAGTTTGGAGTTTGGAGTAAGTGCAGTGACAAAATCAATAACTGCAGTATTTGCGCTGTCATAAGGCAAAATATCGGTTTCATCACTTTCAAAAGTGGAGGTTTCCTCGGCAAAATCCAATTCTGAGGCACCTGTTACCATTTTGAAATGGGTGGTTCCTGCAGGAGCGGCAATCCTTACCGTAGGTGAAAATGATGGAATGTTTACAGTCGCTTCACCCGTTACACGATCGAAATCGTTGCTGTAAGCAGCAAACAAAGTAGATCCCAATTTCCCATTGGTATTGAAATCAAAGCCACTAATAAGACCCATAGATCCATCTTCAATGGTGCGCATTCCGCGCTCATTGACAGCATCAGTTTTCACGACCTTCAAAAGATCGGTAGTCAGTCTGCTCACCACTCTTTTGTCTTTTGCATTCAGCAAAAGAATTCTGATGGCACTTCGCACTAATTTTCCGCCCTTTCCGGCCCTTCCAAATTCGGACCCGTTTTCACGCGTTCTTTGAAACGCAGGATCGTTTGCCATTCTGGACTTGTCAATGCCGCCTTTTTCGCGTGCAAGGTGTCCATCCGAAGTTTTGTAAAAGGAAATATCCCCGATAGTTCCTTTCAATTTAATAATACCAGTTTGTCTAGCCATAATCGAATAAATTTTAAATTCTAAACAAATCACCGCAGATTTATCATAGCATAAAAAAACGAATGTCCATCCGTGCCGATTTAGGTCATTTATACCGAAAAGAGCCTTTTATACCGAAATGACTATTTATGACCGGAATGACTATTTTATAATGAAAAGGATCTTTTATTATACCAGATTTGAATAAATTTTTAATTCTGAACAAATCATCGTAGATTTATCATAGCATAAAATTATTGTTCGTTGTGTTCCATACACTTAGTTTGTGTATAGTTATTTTAGGACGAAACAAATTAAGTATATATAAAGTATGGATATGGTATGGATAAGGCATAGATAGAGTATGAAAATGCAGAAAAGAACTTGTATATATCCAAAAGATATTCAGATCATCACTGGAAGAAGTGAACGGTATGGACGTAAGTTATTGAGGGAAATAAGATTGTTTTTAGATAAAAAACCTCGTCAGTTTGTTACAATACATGAATTCTCAGAATACACTGGTATTGAGCTCAATATCATAAATGAATACATTTTAGATTAAATAAAAGGGGGCTAATTCGGGGTCAGTTATAAAAGTGTACCTTTGTAAGCCCAGTAAAATAGGGGATGTGGGGGGAAGTTCTAGTTCCTTCCTCTCTGCAAAGAAATAATGCTCCCTGAAAGGGGAGCGTTTTTTGTTTTATAGCGTGACAAACTTTTGTTTGTCTAAGCAAATAAAAGAAAAAAAGGATCAGGCATGAAATGCCGGCATTAATTTTTTTGTTAGAAGCCCTTTCCGGGATCAACAAAGTTAATCCCTTCCTCTGCAAAGTCAATTAAAAACCAGAAGGTTATGTAAATCACACCAAAAAAAGACAGCCAATTCAAATAGAATTGGCTGTCTTTTTTTTGAGATTGATTCAGTATTATAGATTGCTAAAAATTGAAAAATTTATTAATGAAATTATATTTAAAATTATTCTATGAAATGAGCATAACGGAAACACGATACATTCACCTATGAAAATAATTTTGATTTCTTTATAAAACTCAATTATTGAACTTTCAATTTTATATTGCTTACAACCGTTTTTTATAAGATTTGTGCGACTGGAAAATTGGATATTTTTAGATTGAGCAAATCGTTTGTTGAATGTTCGTCAGTTTGTAATAAATCCGATTTGAGCATAATAAACAATACCAGCATGCTGTTTTGAAATGTAAACATAACCAAACAAAAATCCCATGAACTAAAACATGAAAAAGGAGCCGTATTAATGAAATGCGGCTCCTTTTTTATGTTAATTTACAGTTTCAACTTCCAGATTATTTCATCCAGGAATCAACCAATACTTTATTGGCTTCATACCATTCCGTAGCTCCTGCTTCTTCACCCTTGTCTTTAATGATCGTCATTAATTCATACAACTGCGCTTCTTCAAGGTTAAAGTTTTTGAAAAAAGTAGCAGCTTTGGGTTGGTCTTTTTCAAATCCTCTTCGTGAAATAATTGTGCAGGCATCTTTTGGGTAAACGCCTTTAGGATCTTTTAAATATTTCAAGTCGTATTGGGACCACATGTAATGTGGTTTCCAACCGGTTATTACAATCCACTCTTTATCTCTGATTGCCTTTTCAAGACTGGCTACCATTGCAGGTCCACTTGATGTAATTTGTTCGAATTCGAGTTTATAAGAATCTATGGCTTTAACCGTGTTGGCATGAATACCAGCACCGCCGCCAATACCAATAATTTCACTATTAAATTTATCTTTATTGGCGTTTAACTCTTCAATAGAGTTAATCGTAACATACGTAGGAACAACCAAACCGGTTGTAGCATCGCTAAATGCTTCTCCTAATATTACCAGTTTATCACCATAGTCGGCCCAGTAATCTTTGTGCGTATTCGGAAGCCATGCATCAAGAAGTACATCACCTTTTGAGTCGTCTTTTGACAATTCGCCGTATATTAAGCCCGGTGCCAGATTGGTGAGAGTCACATCATAATCATCTGCTTCGAGTGCTGCTTTTGCCAAATAAGTGAACGCAATTCCTTCAGACCAATTGGGATAAAAGATGCTAATTTCTTTTTTACTTTCTTTTTTCTTCTCACTGTTCTTGCATGAACTAACTGAAACAGTTAATAGTACAACTACAAGTAAGATTCCTAAGTTTCTTAATTTCAACATAATTATATTTATAGATTATTATTATTATTATTATTATTATTATTATTACTATTTTTTTGCGATAGATTGTGTGATTCTGTCTAAAATTATGGCCAGTATCACAATACCCAATCCCGATTCAAAACCTTTTGCAATGTCGTTCTGCTGAATTCCTTGGTAAACAATACTTCCCAGCCCTTTAGCTCCTACCATTGAAGCGATAACCACCATTGATAAAGCCAACAGTATTACCTGGTTAATTCCGGCCAAAATAGTTGGTTTTGCCAAAGGCAACTGTATTTTAAATAAAATTTGTCTTTCGGTTGCACCAAAAGCCTGCCCCGCTTCAATCACATCCGATGCGACATTTCTAATTCCCAGACTCGTTAAACGTACGGCCGGTGGGAGTGAAAAAATTACAGTAGCTACAACTCCGGGAGTATTTCCTACACTAAAAAAGAAAATAGCTGGAATGAGATAAACAAAGGCTGGCATGGTTTGCATCAAATCAAGTATGGGCCGAATAATCACATCAGCTGTTTTGCTTCGTGCAGCCATAATTCCCATCGGAATACCAAAAAACAGGGCAATCACGGTTGAAACAAGAACCAACGTGGTTGTTTGTATGGCCTCTTTCCAGTACCCCATCGCGAAAATCAACAATAAGCCAAATATGACAAACACTGCCAATCCAGCTCCTTTTTTTAATCCTTCTATTTTAAAGGCACTTTTCCCGGCATTGGCATAATAAGCCCCCAAGGCTACAAATGCAATAATGATATAAAAAGGAATGCCCAGAAATGCGTCGTTCATACTGGCAACCGTCCACGAGATGATGTCATCAATAGCTCCCCACAATCCGGAAAAGTTCTCTTCCAGTATTTTAATTCCGTATTCTATATATTTACCAAGATTAATTAATTTTTCCATATTACATTTCGTTTGCTCGTTCTTTTAGTTCACTTATTTCTTTTTTTCCAAATCGTGTAGCTTCAATAATCAACGAAGTTTGAGATATCAGACCAAGTAATTTACCGGTTACTTCATCTATAACAGCCAGAGGGTTTTCATGCCCTGTAATTAGGGGTAACATATCTTCTACGGAATAGGATTTATATACGCTTGGAACATTTGTCTTCAGCGCTTTCTCAACAGACATTTCCTTTTCTTTTTCCAATTCTAGGAGGTCTTTCAACCAGACATAACCAAGAAATTTTCTGTTTTCATCCTCTACAGGAAGAACATCAACTCCAATTGCACTCATTTTACGGATGGATCCTTTGGGACCATCTTTGGACATTTGAACCAGCGTAATCTTTTTAAACATGAGCGATTCAGCCGTAATAATAGTTTTCCGATCCACTTTATTAACAAAAGCTTCAATATATTCAGTTGCCGGGTTTGTTAGAATATCTTCTGCTGTTCCAATTTGTTCCACAATACCATCTTTCATAATAGCAATGCGGTCACCAATTTTAATGGCTTCGTCCAAATCGTGAGTAATAAATACAATCGTTTTGTGCAACTTGCTTTGTATTGCCAGTAGCTCATCCTGCATATCCGATTTAATGAGTGGATCGAGTGCAGAAAATGCTTCGTCCATAAGCAAAACTTCCGGATCGCTTGCCAGGGCACGTGCCAAACCTACCCGCTGTTGCATACCTCCTGACATGGCCGAAGGATATTGATGTTCATAACCTTTTAACCCCACGGTTTCGAGTGCCTGTAGGGCTTTTTCCTCACGCTCCTGCTTTTCTTCTCCACGAATCTCTAATCCAAAAGCAGCATTCTCAAGAATCGTTCTGTGTGGCAAAAGACCAAACTTTTGAAATACCATACTCATTTCTGTACGTCTGGTTTCCAATAGTTCTTTATTTGTTTCGCGGGTAATATTATGATCTTTGAAAAAAACTTTACCGGCGGTAGGCTCGATAAGTCGGTTCAAACAGCGGATTAAAGTAGATTTTCCACTTCCCGACAATCCCATAATAACAAAAACCTCTCCTTCCTTAATTTCAAAGTTAACCTTGTTGACCCCAACAGTACACTTTGTTTTCTTCAGAATTTCTTCTTTTGAAATCCCTTTCTCAAGTAGTGAAAGGGCCTCATGTTTGTGTTTTCCGAAAATCAGGGTTAAGTCCTCAACCTTGATTTTTATTTTTCTTTTATCCTCCATAATATCTTATTTTTCTAATTAAAAGTAATAACCGATATTAATATTGAAGCGCATTTCCCAATCAGCTCCAGGGGTTCCGTTTGATAAGGCATTTCCCCAAACAGATCCTAACCAGGGTTGGTTTTTTCCTTGCGCTGCATCAATGTAGGTATAAACATTTCCGGCACTAACCAATACCCCTGTAACATTCATAAAAGAATCTTCGAAGCCATCAGCTGATTTATCCATAAACCCAAAATCATTATAAAACTGCAAATTTGTAATAGGTCCCCATTCTACGGGAACATTTCTGGAGATCGCCAAAGAATAAATATTAAAATCAGCAGCAACCTCATAAGGTGCTCCATAGGCAGCCATCGTAACTACATCTCTAGGTTCTCCTTCGGCATTCTCCGCGTTATGGGAAGCAGTAATAAATTGTGCTTTTCCATTCCATTTCCCTTTGGTTATTTCGTAATGAGCGGCAAAAGCAGCGTGATCTCCCGTTTTTTCGGTGTCAATATTATATAGGCCGCCATATTCCAAGGAAACACCCAGTCTACTAGCAGATTCTTTTCCAAATTTGTAGATAAGTTTTCCGTTGAATTGATTTACTTCTTTGTTTCTGCCTGTGATATCATAAGAATATCGGCTTGGAGAAGTTTCTGTATTGTTGCCAAATCTCAATTCCTCCGCATTTTTGAAAAAGGCCAACGCGTACTCCCATTTCTTATCTCTGTGGGTGTATTTAACCCCCATGTCGTGGTCATCTTCCATACCTACGTAGTAATTAATACTGAAAAACCAATTGTGAGAATTGTATTGTGTAATTCCAAAGGGAACCTGTGTTAAACCTATTTGAAGGTTGTTTTCAGGATTAAAATCGTAACCGATCCAACCTTGCTTTAACATTCCGCCGCCAAAGCCTTCTGAATAAAGACGATACTCGGCATTCAATTTAATTCCTTTGTATTGTCCTTTGGCATTTATACGAAAAACATCATAGCCAAAATCACCACCTCGTTCTTTTTGTCCGTCTTTCCACGAAGAAAGATTATAATTAAAGCGCAATGCGCCCCCAATTTGAAGCTCTGGCTTATCTTGAGCAAATAAAGAAATGAAAGGTAAAAGTATAAATACCAATACCAATACCATTTTTTGTTTTAAAAACATAAATATAGTTTATTTAAATGAATAATGAATTATTAATAATGAGTTATTAATAACGAATAAGATATTGTAGGAATAGAGCGTTAAGCGGTAGGAGGTATAAACTTATCCACCTGATTTCTGAAAACCAAATTATAAGCAGTAAATACCCTTTCGTTATTTTGTTTGTGAATTTTTATTTTCATGGCCGGCAAAAGTACACATAAAAGCCATAGTAACCAAATGTGAACGCAAAAACAGAACATTAGTAGCCGTTGCACATCCATATAATATTTTAAGAATCAATATTTAAGCTTGATAAGCAGTTGATTTATCTTACTTTTAATGCGCTGTTTTTCGAGCGTATAGAATTTAGTTTTCAGTTTTCATCGCCCTTAAAAGAAGCCTGTAGTATTTGTTTTTCGAAGCCAATAAACTGGATTAGAGTAAAAAAACAGGCTCTAAGGTTGATTGCCATTTGCCTTTCTTCTAGCGACCAGGTTTACTTTAGGTAGCATCTGCCCAATTGTTTAATTTTTCGTTTTCTTTAGTAAATGCATCAAATATTTTAAATAAGTTATTTTTATAGTTTTGGTCAATATTTGTATTTCTTTATGATCTAATTTCTTTTACGAATGTTCATATTTCTTGTGTTTTACAATCTCGAAATAATTCTTGAAGATTACTTACTATTTTTGTGAGATCTAAATTTATTGAGGTTGAATCTTCACCATACTTGTAGAAAGCTCCATTTTTAACTTGCTCTAAATTTGCTGTGTCTATAAAAATTCATAAATTATTATTTAATAAAATAAGGCTATAAAAAATATTTTTAGTCAAACGGAACTGGTTTAAAGTTCACATAATGATTAGTAATCTCTAAGCTTAAATTCTGAAACCAGTTTAGAACGATAAGTTATTAATACTTTTTTATAGCCTTACGCTAAATTTAATTCATTATTTAATAAGGTTGAAATAGGTAAGTCTATTTCTCCCAAATTTTTTCTATTTCTTCTAAAGTTTTTCCTTTTGTTTCAGGAACAAATTTCCAAACAAATAGCATTGCTAAAAGACCCATGAGTCCATAAATCCAATATGCAAAACCGTGATTAAACATTTCCACTAAATAGGTGTTTTTATCCATCATTGGGAAAGTCCAGGAAACCAAATAATTAGAAATCCATTGTGCTGCAACCGCAACTGCCAATGCACGTCCTCTAATTTTGTTAGGGAAAATTTCAGATAATAATACCCAGCAAACTGGTCCCCAACTCATAGCGAAACTTGCCACATACAATAACATAAACACCAATGCTCCAATACCTACTGACTCCATAAAGAAAGTAGTTCCTAATGCAAACATAGAAATTGCCATTCCTAAAGCACCGATAATCATTAATGGTTTTCTGCCAAATTTATCAACAGTCATAATGGCCAATACCGTAAATACTAAATTAACGACACCAACAATGATGGTTTGTAACAGGGCAGTATTAGTTCCGGAACCCATACTTTTAAAAATCTCTGGCGCATAATACAACACAACATTAATTCCTACAAATTGTTGAAAAACAGATAATAATACCCCAATCACAATGATAGCCATACCAAAAGAAAATAACTTTCCTGAATGACTGACCACTGTATTTTGAATATCAGCCAATATCTTTTTCCCTTCTTCAACACCATTCACCTTAATAAGCACATCTAAAGCTTTTTCAGGTTGTGATTTTAACACTAAAGATCTTGGTGTATCTGGCACAAAAAATAACATCACTAAAAATAATGTTGCTGGTATAGTTTCAGAAGCAAACATCCATCTCCATCCAACAGTATTTAGCCAAGTATCATCTCCCTGTCTTGCAATATAATAATTTACAAAATAAACGATCAACATCCCAAAAATAATAGCAAACTGGTTCATAGAAACCAATTTACCACGATTTTTAGCTGGTGCAATTTCAGCAATATATAACGGTGAAAGCATAGAAGCTAAACCTACCCCAATTCCACCTATAATTCTGTAAACTATAAATACATAAATAAATGTATGATCTGCTTCTCCAATTGGTTTTAAGAACATTTCAGGCATTGAAGAACCTATTGCGGAGAAAAGAAATAAGATTGCAGCTAGGATTAATCCATTTTTACGTCCTAATTTTTTACTAATTAATCCTCCTGAAACCCCTCCAATAATACAACCTATTAACGCACTGGAAACAACAAAGCCTAAACGAGCATTCGCAGCGGTTTCTTCCAATCCAAAGGGCAATACAAAAAAGCTTTCTAAGGAACTTACGGTCCCTGAGATTACTGCGGTATCATACCCAAACAACAAGCCACCAAGAGTTGCGACAATTGTAAGTTTCAATAAATAACTCGTATTTGCTGATGTTCCCATGAACTTAAAAAATTATATGTATTGATTAATAATATTTTCGAACATTTCTTGTTTCCCGCTTTTTAAAGATAACTCTCCGTTTTCTTGCGCAATTTTATATAAATCTTGCATGGAAAGTTTTCCTTCTTCAAATTGTTTTCCTTTTCCTGAATCAAATGAACTGTAACGTTCTGTTCTTAATTTTTGATAAGGAGAGGAAGTAATAATTTTATCTGCAGTCAATAAAGCTCGGGCAAAAGTATCTGCTCCACCAATATGCGCGTGGAATATATCATCTATATCTGTTGAGTTTCTTCTGATTTTTGCGTCAAAATTCATACCTCCACCTTGTAAGCCTCCTGCTTTTAGGAATACCAACATTGCTTCAGTGGTTTCTTGAATGTTGGTTGGAAACTGGTCTGTATCCCAACCGTTTTGGTAATCGCCTCTATTAGCATCTAAGCTTCCTAACATTCCTGCGTTTGCCGCAGTTTCAATTTCATGTTGGAATGTGTGTTGTGCTAAGGTTGCGTGGTTTACTTCAATATTTAATTTGAAGTCTTTATCTAGACCCTGATTTCTTAAAAACCCGATTGCAGTTGCTGAATCAAAATCATATTGATGTTTCATTGGCTCCATTGGTTTTGGTTCAATAAAGAAATTCCCTTTAAATCCTTGCGCACGCGCATAATCTCTCGCCATTCTTAAAAACTGACCCATATGGTCTAATTCTCTTCCCATATCGGTGTTTAATAAAGACATATAACCTTCACGGCCTCCCCAAAAAACATAATTTTCACCTTCTAAAGCAATGGTTGCATCTAAGGCTAATTTTATTTGTCCTCCTGCTCTTGAAACTACATCAAAGTCTGGGTTTGTTGAAGCGCCGTTCATATAACGTGGGTTAGAAAAACAGTTTGCTGTACCCCATAATAATTTAATTCCTGAAGCTGCTTTCTTTTCTTTTATGTATTCTGTAATAGTTGCCAATCTTTTTTCAGATTCCGCAAATGTGGCTCCTTCTTGAATTAAATCGTAATCGTGAAAACAGAAATAATCAAAGCCCATTTTACTGATAAATTCAAAGGCAGCATCCGCTTTGTCTTTTGCTGCTTGAATTGGATCTGATGATTGATCCCAGGCAAAGTTTTGTGTTCCAGGGCCAAAAGGATCGCCTCCTTGTCCACAGAATGTATGCCAGTAAGCTATTGCAAATTTAAAATGCTCGCGCATCGTTTTACCAGCTACAACCTGATCTGGGTTATAATATTTAAATGCAAACGGATTGTCTGATTCTTTTCCTTCAAATTTAATTTCTCCAATACCTTTAAAGTATTCTTTGTTGCCTATTAGTGCCATTGTATTTTGTTTTTATTAAAAATTATTAATTATTTTTCTATTTATTATTTAATATTAGTTCTAATTCTTTTTTCCAATGCAGGTATGCTTGTAAATAAGGTTCTTTGTCTTTAAAAGGCATAAATGTCATGACATGATCATTCTCAATTATTAGATTTCCGTATTTTTCAAAATCCCCTTTATGCAAACCTGCAGCTCTGGCGGCTCCTATTGCCCCTGTGGTATTATAAATTTCAATTTCATGCTCAATTAAAGTAGCCACCGTATTTGCGAAAATTTCTGATCGAAATAAATTATCATTTCCTGCTCTTATGACGTTGACATTAATACCGTCCGATATTAAAATTTCCATACCATAAACAAAAGAAAATGCGATTCCTTCCAAAGCTGCCCTACAAATATGGGCTTTATGGTGATTGTTTAAATTCACATTAACCAATCGAGTGCCTATATCCTTGTTATTCAGCATTCTTTCTGCTCCATTGCCGAAAGGAAGCATGCAAACTCCATCTGAACCTACTGGAATTTCTGACGCCAGATTATTCATTTCTTCATAAGAATTAACTGCTAAGTTATTCAGCAACCATCGATATTGAATTCCAGCTCCATTGATATTTAATAATTTACCAATTCTTGGAGTCTTTTTTGTGTAATTCACATGAGCAAAATTATTTACGCGCGTGCTTTCTTTACCAGATAAACTATTGGTTACAGCATATACAACTCCAGAGGTTCCTCCCGTTGCGGCTACTTCTCCTGGATTAAATACATTTAAAGACAATGCATTATTGGCTTGGTCACCTGCGCGATAAAATATAGGTGTACCTGCCGCCAATCCGCTCTCTAGTTCTCCTTTTTCATCTACTTCTGATTGTAATCCAAATGTATCAACAATATCCGGAACCAATGATTTATCAATACCATAATAGTTCAATAGAAAATCTGCGATGGTATCGTTTTTAAAATCCCAAAAAATCCCTTCAGATAATCCAGAAATAGTTGTGTTTATTTTATTTGAAAATTTATAAGCAATAAAATCTCCCGGTAACATAAATTTATATATTTCCTTATAGATTTCTGGCTCATTATCCTTCACCCATTTTAATTTTGATGCTGTAAAATTAGCAGGAGAATTTAACAAATGGGAAGTGCATTTTTCTTCTCCAATATTCTTAAAAGCCTTATTACCAATTTCTACCGCACGGCTATCGCACCAAATAATGCTTTTTCTAAGTGGCTTTCCCTCTTTATTTACTAAAACTAAACCATGCATTTGGTAAGAAATACCGATGCCTTTAATTTGAGTTCTAGAAATATTATGCGTCTTTTTTAATTTTTCAATGGTTTTGCAAATATATTGCCACCATTCTTCCGGTTTTTGTTCGGCCCAACCGTTTTTTAAAGCGAGCATGCTCATTTCTGTTTCAGGTTCTTGAACAACCCCAAGACTCTTTCCCGTAGAAATTTCTACTAAGGCTGCCTTAATCGATGAACTTCCTATATCAAATCCTATATAGTACATAATTTATAATGATTCTCTTATGGTTAATTTTGTTGGTATATAACACTGCATTGGTTTGTCTTCTGTGATAAATTCAGCTGCTCTGGTTCCCATTTCTTTAAAATCCGTTGAAATAACGGAAATGCCTCTATAAATAAATTTTTTCATAGGAGTTTCATTGTAGGATAAGAACCCAACATCAACTCCTGGTTCGAATTTATTATCTCTGCATTGCTCTAAGAATACACCAAGAATCCTATCACTTACACTTATATATGCGATATTTTTTTCAATATTAAAGTCTTTTGGGTCGGTAATAATTTTATAGTTAAAATTAAATTTGTCGCAAAATTTTTTAAAATAGTTTACAGTTTCAATGGGATGATTTGTAAATACTGGATACAAAAAAGCAATTTCCTTGTATTTTTTAAATAACTCAACGGCATCTCTTAGAGATTCAAAAAATGCTTTTCCAAAATCCTGAAAAACATAATTATTTTGAGGAGTTGAATGAATATTCCAATCAATTAATAATAGTTTGTCATCTGCAATTTTAGCCAATGTTTTAGGAACGGATTTATGGTCAAAATTCATCACAACATATTTGTAATACTTCCCAATACTGTTATTAATAATGGTTTTAAAATTATCTATATTATAATGATGAAATTGTACATCAGTAATTATATTGTCGGGTAAATTTTTAATAAAAGAATGATATAGAACTTCTTTATATGCTTTAAAGGTATCCAACACTAACAATACTTTTCTGGTTTCATTAGCTACGTAATACCCTTTATTTGGGACAGATTCAACAATACCTTGCTCTTTTAAAATTGAATAAGCTTTAAAAACAGTATCTCGTGACAGCCGGTTTGTTTTACAAATACTATTTACAGAAGGTAACATATCTCCATTGTGCAAAATATTCTCAGCAATAGCATTATTTACAGAATTAATCATTTGCTGATATTTAGGAATATCGCTTTGATGATTCACACTTAAGGTAAAACTTTTTTTTTGCATTATTTATGTACTGTTCTGTTCCGTTACGCTAAAGTAATTATTTTTTTTAAATAAAAAAATTTCTACTTAAAAAGATTTCTACTTTTTTAAGTGACAATACTTTACAGTATTTAGATAGTTACTACATTTTTCCAAAATGATTGGTTGAAGCATACATTGCTAAATAAATTTGTAACATATTCTTTTGCTTCTTTAGTGCTTAAAATAGACGCATCAACTTTATTTGCTAAGAGAACCCATTCTGATTTTTCTGATGTTTTATAATAAAAATTATATAATCCTTTATCACCTTCTATTTTAAAAACAAATCACCGTAGATTTATCATAGTATAAAAAAACGAATGTCAATCCGTCGTTTCAGGACGGGTCAATCAGAGAACTTAAAGAAAAGGTGGAAGAATTATAACAAAAAATATAACTATGAAAAAACAGTTGTATAGTAAGTTTAGGATTAATAATTATATTTGTATAACTATAATAGGATTTATTTAATAACCTGTATAGTTATTTTAGGACGGGTCAATCCGTCGTTTCAGGACGGGTCATTATGCCGAATTAAGTATATATAGTGTATGGATGAAGTATGGATAAGCTATAGATAGTGTATGAAAAGGTAGAAAAGGAACCATATCAATTTATAACAACAAACGAATTCTAATAACACACTGGTATTAAGCTAAATATCATAAATCAATACATTTTAGATTAAATAAAAGGGGGTAATTTGGGGTCAGTAAAAAAGTGTATCTTTGTAAGCCTAGTAAAATAGGGGATGTGGGGAGTAGTTTTAGTTTCTTCCCCTCTGCATTAAATGTTTAGTCAAAGTGTTTATTTAATACTTTTAACTTTCAAAGCTTCCAATTTTCCAATTTACAACCAAATGAAACCTTTTCAATTCAAACAATTTACCATTCAACAAGATAAAACAGCGATGAAAGTCGGTACTGATGGTGTTTTGTTGGGCGCTTGGGCGAATTTGGATTTTTACCCGAGCAGTATTTTAGATATTGGGGCTGGAACGGGTTTAATTGCTTTAATGATGGCGCAGAGACGTGATGCAGAAACCATTGACGCCATTGAATTGAATGACGCCGCTTATGAACAAACGGTTGAAAATTTTGAAAACAGCGATTGGGCCGACCGGTTGTTTTGTTACCACGCCTCATTACAGGAATTTACTGATGAAATAGAGGATAAATATGATTTTGTCATTTCAAATCCGCCTTTTTATACATCGACTTATAAAGAACTTTCAGAAGAAAGGGCCATGGCACGCCATTCAGAAAGTTTAACTTATTCTGATTTATTGGAATCTACTTCAAAATTATTGTCGGAAAACGGAAATTGCGCGTTTATAATTCCTTTTGAAGAGGAGGAGAATTTCATTAAAATTGCCGAAGAGAACAAGCTTTATCCAAACAGAATAACAAGAGTTAAAGGCGCAATAAATACTGCAGTGAAAAGAAGCCTGCTTCAATTTTCTTTTTTGAAAATCGAAACAGCTTATTCCGAATTAACTCTTGAAATGTCAAGGCACAATTACACTCCGGAATATAAAAATTTGGTTCAGGATTTTTACCTGAAATTGTAATAATTATCCTGTTACGCGTTCAGGATTATAACCTAAATAAGGTATTTCTTTTTCGTGAAACACAATGCCGTTTTCTTTCAGCTCTTTCAAGATTGGTTCATAAACTTCTTTGCTAATTGGTATTTGAACGCCAGGCGTTTTAATTTCTCCATTTAATATTTTCAACGTGGCGATGGCAACAGGCAATCCAACAGTTTTTGCCATTGCGGTATAAGTTTGGTTGTCTCCAATGCAAACCATACTGCTTTCAATTTGCTTTTTTTCGCCATTTAATTCATAGCCGAAAAGATGCTGCATCACAATCATATCTTTATCATTTTCTTTCAATGTCCAGCTGTCTCTCAATATTTTTTCAAGAATTTGGGCGGGTGTCGCATTTTTCAGACCAACCATTTTAGTTGAACTAAATAAGTCTAATTCGGATAATTTGTCCCAAACAATATCGTCTTGGTCAATTTTTAAATAGTAGCGTAATTTTAATTCAACAGAATCATAAGGGTTATAGGCTAAAAAGGAGTTTGTAAAATCCCTGTAACTCATCTGTTCAGAATTTTCAATGGTGTAACTATCATCGGTCATGCCCAATTGAATAAATACATTCCAGGCTCTGGAAAAACCAACACGCCTAATGGTTCCTCGGTATAAAGTTAAAATATTGTCCAATCCATAAACACTTCTATATTTCAGGGAATCTCTGTTGGCATACGCTTCAAAATTCCCGTAGCCGTCTATGTTCAAAATTTCGGTACGTCTAAATAATTTTTGATAAGGAATATATTTGTAGGTTCCTTCCTGTATAAATTTTGCAGCACCACCGTGTCCGGCCAAAACCACATTTCTCGGATTCCAGGTAAACTTATAATTCCATAGATTGTCATCACTCTCCGGAGCCACCAAACCACCGCAAAAAGATTCAAAAAGGAGCATCTTGCCGCCTTTTTCCCTAATACGGTCTATTACCTGCATCGCACTCATATGGTCAACACCTGGATCTAATCCGATTTCATTCATAAAAACCAGATTTTTTTCGACAACTTCTTCATGAAGTGCACTCATTTCTTTTGAAATATAAGAGGCCGTAACCATACTTTTTCCAAATTCCAGACAATCTTTGGCCACATTGATATGTAAATGGGCCGGAAGCATAGAAACCACAATATTGGCATTTTTAATCGCTTCTTTTCTTTCGGCTTCATTTAAAATGTTAAGCGCCCTTGCAGTGCCATTTTCATGATTTTTTACTTTGATTTTGGCAAGTTCCAATGAGACATCGGCGACAGTGATATGAAGATTTTCGCTAAATGATTTATTTAATAAATAGGTTATTAATGAAGAAGATGATTGGCCGGAACCAATAACCAAAATATTTCTCATTCTGTTATTTTTAAGGATTAAATCAGAATCCGAAAATACAATTTTTAAGATAAAATTTATAAGTTTATAATATTAATTGCTTTCATCCTCTATCGATGATAATATTTTTTTTGCTTTCTCATAATCTGAACTGCTTACTTCTAGTTTATAACCTTCAACATAGGCTGTTCCAATTGTTGACATTATATTTTCATCAAAAATAAAACTATGAATTCCATAACTCGACAATAATGTTTTTGCGATATGAATTTCATGGAGTAAACTGGCGGTTAAAACCGTGACTAAAGTGTCTGAATTACTTTTCATATTTCTTAATTTTATCCTAAATATACGAAATGTACTTTTGAAACCGTGATAAATTTTATCTTTACGCGTAAAATAAATGAATACAAATGAAATGAGCATAACGGAAACACGATACAATCACCTATGAAAATATGCGCATTACATATGACAAAAAAAATAATAAATAATTACATATGAAAATTAATTTGGGAATAGCTTCCTTAATAGGAGCGTTGACAATAGTATTGGGTGCTTTTGGGGCCCATGCATTGCAAGATACTTTAACTGCAAATGGGCTGAAAAGTTTTGAAACGGCTGTTC
>Ga0314774_1000082_pt1 | contig 87443 bp, 74 predicted proteins | sample MetaGCBIA2018_FD_204515 | JGI IMG/M metagenome (GOLD analysis project Ga0314774, IMG submission 204515) | Cryopeg brine microbial communities from Beaufort Sea near Barrow, Alaska, United States - CBIA 2018 | ecosystem: Environmental > Aquatic > Marine > Coastal | place: USA: Alaska | collected... | reverse complement strand
ACACCCACATAAACCAACAAATAGCTGGATTATTCAGCTTAAACAGAGTCAAAAAGTGAGAATAACGTTAAAAAATGCCCAAACTGAGTTTTGGCTGAATTTTAAGGTGTTCTTGCAAAGGTCTCAAAGTATATGTCATCAGCTGTTGTTTTAGCTGGTTTGACTGCTTGCGGAGGGGGTGATTCTGGTGGAGCGGGTAGTGACTCTAGTGGATCGACCTACAACATTGTTTCCTCTGGAACGACTAAGGGCTGGCTTTACTTGGGGAGTAGCGGTGTTGGTTATTTAGGGATAAACTGCCTCTCGCCCAGTTTTGGAGCAACCTTAAGTTTTGAGGTTTCCGACAATGGCTTTGCTTATGCTGAATATTACACACCTATTCATGGCTATTATTATTCGGCCACCTGTTTAATCAGTTCGGCTGTTCAGAGAGTCTCAGCGGTAGATGGGTCTGTAAATGGGATCTACTCCCTACGCAGAACTTCCACTGATCCGCTATACGTCGATGCGAGCACAAATACCCACTATTCCGTCAGTCAGAGTGACCTAATCGCTCATAATTCAAGTTCCTACTATGGCGGCAGCTACAAAATGACTGGGGTCACGAACCAGGGGTTAAGCGCTATCCTAGATGATGGTCAAGGGGATATCTTTCAGGCAGGAATAAGTGACACCATGCAGTCGATTCCTTTGTCTTCTACACCAGTGAACAAGTATTCACCTGCGCCACTATATCAAGGTAGCCCAAACGAGATTTTTGAAGTCGGCAAAAACCAACGCGGCGGGATTTATTACCCTTATTCTATTCACGGCAATTTCTACAACTATAAGACAACCGGATGTACCTCGGAAGTTGGGGCAAACTATACTATCTATAATGATGGTTTTGTCGCCACGGAATATCAAAGTTACAATAATGTAATCAAAGGCGCTTGTCAGGTAACTGATATATACGAGCGCTTGCCACGCGCTAATGCATCTGGCCTTAATGGCACAATGGTCAATAGCTACCTATTCGTTGATAATGGGACACAAATCTACTATGACGTAGCTTTCTTTACCACTGGCACTGGCCTCACTTTTGCGCTGACAGATATTATCAATGACGGAGCGACTGCAATTCTGACGGCTGGCGATGGTACTACGACAAAAATTGATGTTTTAGATATCTACAAAAAGATTTAGTAAAAGCATAGCCAACAGATAAACAGCACAAATAAGGCGGGGTTTTGAGGATAGTGAGAGAGTTTAGCGCAAACCTCATTAGGTTAAGCATGAACTGATAAATTCAGATCATCCTGACATCCTTCGGTTGTCGGATGCTTCACAAGGGCAATATTCTATTGCTCTTACTCACCATCTTCAAAAATCATTAACTACAATAGGAATTATTATGAACTTTAAATTATTATCAGCCTTATTTATTTCAGCTTCTCTTGTCGGGTGCTCTTCAGTTCCGATGCAGAGCCAAGAGGCGACAGCAAAAGCTAAGTTGGTTTCAGCTCCATCAGAAGGTAAGGCTGGTGTTTATGTTTACCGCTCCGGTTACGTTGGCGGGGCTCTAAAAAAAGACATTTGGATTAATGACAAGTGCATTGGAGAAAGTGCACCAAATGCTTTTTTCTATGAAGAGGTTGAGGGAAATAAAGAACATAAGATTTCAACTGAATCAGAATTCTCACCGAATGATTTAATGGTCTATATGGAAGTTGGTAAAAATTACTTTATTGAGCAATTTATGAAGATGGGATTGTTTGTTGGTGGTGCAGGCCTTGAGCAAGTTGATGAAGAGAAGGGTCGAGCTGAAATAAAAGAATTAGGGCTAGCTGTTAAAGGTAATTGTAGCAAATGAGTGGTAAAGGTTTTAACTTAATCTGACGCTCTTCGGATGTTAGATACCTCACAAGGGCAATATTCTATTGCTCTTGCTCACCATCTTCAATAATCTTTAACTACAGTAGGAATTATTATGAACTTTAAATTGTTATTAACTATATTAATGTTTACTCTGATAACGGGGTGTACGATGAATCTAGCAAAGGAACAACCAATTCCACCAGCACCTATAGTAAAAAATATTAACCACTCACTATCGGAACAAATAAAAGCGGAAATTTCTAAAAAGTTTTCTGCATATCACGATCGAATGGTGATAGGTCAGGGTTCAGCTTTGGCTAATCTTATTGGAAAAGCTTCTCACAATGATGATGTTAACATGAAGGAAGTTATACTTAATGATTGCAACGTCAGCAGAATGCTAGGAAATTACCAAGAACCATTTTTTCACAGAGCTTTCGCTATGAGTTATACGGAAAGTAAGGTTTTGGCATCCGATAAAAGCAGAATCATTCTTATGAATTATAATAATGTTAATGATTACAAAGTTTATGAGGACCTTGACTTATATGAACATAAAGATGGTGGTTTTGGGATCGCTATTATTGCAAAGGACTTAGATCTTAGTAACATTGTAGGTATCAACTACAAGTGTAAGATAGTTCCAAATACAATTTTCTAAAAAGCTCTTGGTAGCAGGTCATTCCTTGAGTATCAACGTCCTACTTTCATAAAAAGGCATAAAAAAGGGACGCTACCCATTTAAAATAAAGGAAAATAAAGGGGTCAAAGTCATTTAATGTGGATAAATGTTAGATGTCAATTAACTTGTCCTCCTCGCGCCGAAATAAAGGGGTCAACTTGAATTCTTTAATTCAAACTTACCAGGCCTGGTAGATTTAAAAGCCCAGAATGAAAGAGCCGAGAAAATACGGAAATAACGTATAAAAAGCCTCCCTCCTGCAAGCAATCGTCATTTCACTTAGTGAAGGACGCGTTTAAACATTCCCTGTGTTTGAGTACCCCAAGGGCATTTGCTTCGCGTGCACGAGCGAGTTTAGGGAATGTCAGCGGACAAGCTTAGTGAAATAGATTGCGTCAGCAGGGTTCATTTTTTTGGTTACTCTTTTGTTGAACGACAAAAAAGTAACGGGAAGCCTAGAGTTGAAAGCAAAGGTCTATCAATATTAAAAAGGCTTCTCAACAACACGCAAAACTCAGCGGAATGTCTACCGTAGAATTGTTACCCACATTAAATGGCTTTGCTTGAATTCAAGAATCAAGTGCAACACGCATTAATACCAAATGGGCCACTACACTTAAAAGGTTGTTGATTGCCCCGGGTAGCTATCTTCGTCTGTCCCATCATCAAAGAAACCTAATATTTCATCGTTAGGTTCTTTTGTGTGAACAGTGATTAATGGTATGGATTCATCGTCAACTTGACTGTATGAAAGTTCTTGAACAGTATGGTTTTCATCTAGAAATTCTTGGCCTAAAATTGGAAGTTTTTCAATGGTTCTTATGTCTGATTTATTAACGATATTGTCATTGATTTGTAGCAGGTATTTCATTCGTATCTCCTTGATTCTTGAATTCAAGCAGACCCCTTTTAGCCTAAAGACAAAGCAAAAATAGGCGTGAAGCCGTCCATTATTAACTAAAAACCAACCATCTTAAGGGGTCAATATTAAAACGTTCATTTAATTATTGCTATTACAGTACCCCTGCCTTAATTAATGACAGTGGTAATAACCACCAGGACTATTGTCTTTATGACAGCCAGACGAGTTAGTTCCACCAGAGTGGGCTGATGCAGCTGCCGAGAATGCTAGAGCTAGTAAAATTAATGATAACTTCTTCATGACTTAAATCCCTGTATTATTTACGTAATACAAAATAGTATTACAGGTAAACACCATAACTTATTAAGCGTAATTACGCAACACAGAGATGTCCAAAATAAAGGTACAAGCACCTGAGATTAACTTAACTGCAAGAATAGGCTCAATTAATGGGGTCTGCTTAGAATCAACTTGAAAGTGTTGCACTTGCAAGTTGATTCTAAGCAGACCCCTTTTACCAGTGCACTTAATTGCCCATGAAAACGCAATCAGTTAAAAATCATATCATCCTTTGACAAAGTGACAACACCTGGAAGAGCTATGGAAAAGTCTGCTACGTCAGCAGGGTTGTGGACTAATTTCCCATATAGCACCTGATCTTTAAACCATAAAATATCACTGTTTGCTGACATGTCAGGAGGGGTTCCAATATAGAAATTAGTCCCACTAAAGCTAAAATAAGAATAACCATTAGTGCCATCATACTTTATTTCAGAAACATCAATAAAATCTTCTCCCGGGGTAAAGTCTTCAATAGTATCCCTCTGTAATTCATTCCCACCAGATTCAATTATATCCTTATAGGCAAACACGTCTCGACCAACGCCACCTGTTAAAGAGTCAGCGTCGTTTCCACCGTAAATAACATCATTACCGAGACCCCCAAAAATAGTGTCACTACCATTCATTCCATAAATCTCATCATCTCCACCTCTACCGTAGATAAGCTGGTCAGCATCGTACCCCTTCAAAATGTCATTGCCTTCAGTTCCAGAAATTGTTTGCTCAGTTATTAGGTTATTCATCTTAATCAAGTAAGCAGCCTGACTACCTGAAAGATTGGCTGTCGCACTAGAGTCCAAAAACCTTAATGGACTCGTTCCCGATTGAAGAGGGAAATTAACTACTAAATAGTAGTCTCCAGGCTCAAGAGAAACCTCTATATCAGAATCACGACTTTGAGCAGATGTGATTATATCTCCCTTGTAATCAAGAAAATAAAAATGAGGTAATAGTCTTATAGTATTAAATATGCTATCACCATCAACGTAATAGACACCGATAACTCCTGATTCTACTTCTAAATTAATGACTGCAGACTGATCCGTACTGAACTCGTACCAATGCTCTTCGTATTTATCGAGGAAGACTCCCTTTGTGACTGCTTCAAAAGCTATAGCTGCTTCTGTATATGGCCTTACCAATTTCTGACTTTCGCCATTTATGGTACTTGAATCTACGCTACCACTTCCACCACCACAAGCAGTTAAACTTGCAAAAATAGTAATAAGTAATAATTTACTTTTATAAAACTTCATCTATCCACCCTTCATCAAACACAATTATTAAATTCTCTAAGGTCGCAGTGCGTAAATAAACTTAATCAAGTTAAGTTATAGCGTATTCTGCAAGAACAAGAGTATAGTTGATTAGTAGAAACTATAATCAACAATCTACAATTACTCGTATTTAAAAAACAAGAAACAAAAAACAATGATAAAGGGGTCTGATAAAGGGATCAGCTTGAATTCAAACAAACCCATTTATCAGACCCATTTTACTATTTGAACATAACGACTAAACTAAGCGGCTGCGCGTTAGCGCAGTCGGCTTGCGTGCTTTGTTAGGGTTATGAATGATAGATTGATTTAAGTGCTGATATGATTTCAGAACCTTTTTCTGTTGGCTTATATTCATCATTGTCTTCTTTTTTGAAATAGCCATGATTTACTAGTGAATTATATTTAAAAACCTCACCTTTATCAGAGGGCATAAACTTTATATTTCCAGCTATTTTTTGCATAAATTCATAATCTTCATCTGGTATGCTCAGAATATCCTTTCTTGACATACCAGATAATTTTTCTTGTTGGCTGTCTTGTTCATCGTTTTTAGAAGATATTTCTTTAGCTAATCTTTCTTTTCCAAATTCAGCACTTGCATTTCCGATTGTTAATTTTGAAATAGACTTCATTAATTCCTGAATTTGCTGTTTAAAGAAGTAAAGAAAAATAAGAAGGAGTACAGGCCATATTGAAATTCTTACTATTTCTACGAAAAATGTTTTCCAGTCCATAATTTATCCCTTGTACCCTACCGATACAGACTTTCTTAGATACCACGCCATCCTACCCTTCCCCTATGTTTCCTAAAAAAAGAAGGGGACGCCTTGAATTCAAGAATCAGGCGAACCATCTTTGGTTTTTTCGCCAGCCTTCGGCCTGCAATGTTTAGATTTACTAAATTACGACGTAAAACCATATAAATAACATTTATGAGCCACTATAACCAGAAAGTAATCAGTTTACGACTAAAAATAAAGGGGTCAAAGTCATTTAATGTGGATAACTGTTAGATGTCAATTAACTTGTCCTCCTCGCGCCGAAATAAAGGGGTCAACTTGAATTTTTTAATTCAAACTTACCAGGCCTGGTAAAATAAAGGGGTCAAAGTCATTTAATGTGGATAACTATTAGATGTCAATTAACTTGTCCTCCTCGCGCCGAAATAAAGGGGTCAACTTGAATTCTTTAATTCAAACTTACCAGGCCTGGTAGATTTAAAAGCCCAGGATGAAAGAGCCGAGAAAATACGGAAATAACGTGACGGGAAGCCGAATAACTAAATGAGAAGGTCTATAAATATTGAAAAGGCTTCTCAATCGTTGATGAAAAATAAAAGATATCGAGCCTGGCCACAAGTTAAATGTAACCAGGCCTGGTAGGTTTTTTTGAGAAAAAAGGGATTAGATCGCTACTTCCTGGATAATTAATTTCCTGCTAAAAAACACACCGTCTGACAATGTTTTACCTCAAACTCCAGTGTCGAATGCATTAAATGAAATTGCGCTTCTAAACACGTTTTTAAGGCGTTTTTAACGGACTCAAGCTGTTCAATATCTTCAATCACCACATGCGCTTCCAAGGCATTTTCATGTTCATCGAGTTGCCATAAATGAACATGATGCACATTTTTTACCCCCTCAACCGCTTCCATCGCCTGAATCACTTCTTCAATAACGATGCCTTCTGGTGCGCCCTGCATCAGAATATGAATGGTTTTAGGCAACATGCTCGCTGCTTGATAGAGCACATAGGCTGCAATCACTAAGGTTAAGGCGGTATCGGTCCAATACCAGTCATATAGAATAATAAGCGTCCCTGCAATAATCACTCCGAGAGAGGCCAAAGCATCGGACACATTATGTAAAAAAGCGGCACGAATGTTCATGCTACTTTTTGACATTCGATAGGTTAGCATTGCCGTTACCACATCAATAACCAATGCAATGGTGGCGACGATCACCACCATCCAGCCTTCTATAATTTGTGGCTCAAACATGCGCCACAAGGCTTCATAGACTAAGTAGAATCCTACAATGACCAAGGTAATGAGGTTGATCAACGTCGCAATCACTTCGGCTCGTTTATAGCCAAACGTTTTAAAGTGATCGGCTGGTTTTCTACCAATTTTACGTGCCACCCATGCAATTAATAACGACGCGGCATCACTAAAATTATGCAACGCATCGGCAATCAATGCCAAGCTGCCTGAGACAATGCCGCCAATAACTTGTGCCAAGGTCAATAGAATATTAATCGCAATGGCCCAACCTAATTTTCGGTCGTCCATTGCATCAATGTCATGATGGTGATGATGTTCCATATATCCCGTCCTAATGTGTAGGTCTGTTAGTCAAGTTAGCGAATTTCTTCTAGTGTACCTTTAGGAGTTCGAGGTCAGAGTAATAACTTTTAATTAAAACTAATTAAATCAATGAAACTAGACTGGTTTGAAAACCAGTCTCTTGTCTTAATAATGCAAAAAGCCCTAGTGACCAGGCCTGGTAGGTTTAGTTTGAAACTAATCGAGCCTGACCCCGTTAATATTTTTCTGTTCTATCTTCTTGTCTCGCCCAATACAGCAGCACTCGCAAAGCATAGTCGGACTATTTTGTGAACGGCATAAAGTGTATTTTATTTATATAAGATAGACTTTTATCAACGCTTGTTATAACATGCATCTTAGATGAATCTTATAAAGGAGCTTTCTTATGTCAGAAGCAGTCTTAGATGATAACCATAAAAAACTCGCTAAAACGCCGCATAACATTTTTAACATGAACATCATTGTATTTCACTTATTTGCTCTCGTAATTTTATTTGAGTTTGATCTTATGCATTGGTTTTGGCTTATTCCAACTATTACACTAAGTATTATGCTATCTCAATATCTGTACTGGAAATCCCTACTCTCTAGTGCCGAATCAAGCAAGCAACAACATTGGTATGTTGTTGCTAACTGGTCACTTGCGATACGACATAACAAAATTGTATTCATTGCTTATCTGATTTGTGGAACGATTTTTTTGATTGGCTACTCTGTAACTAGCGGTATGACAAATGATCCAAACATGAGTAATATCGGCATGATGATTTTTCTATATTTGTCAGGCAATCTTATGCTCTTAACTTTAGTGGTTACCTTTGTATTAAGTAGTGGTGCAATTTGGCATACCAATAAAGGTGAAGTCACTAGTGCTTTAGAAAAAATAAGAGTTGGTTTAAACCAATAAAACCTCAGACCTAGGGCAACAAATAATTGAAGTCAGACTCGATTTAATTAACCCGTTTATGCTTTAAATACAATATATTGATTTGATATGTATTGCATGTCATACTTGTCATACAATTTAATTGGAGATGATTATGCTTTCTGTAAGATTAGATACTCACACAGAACAATTTCTTGAAACTTTAGCTAAAGAAACCCATCGCCCTAAGAGTTTTTTTGTTAAAGAAGCCTTAAAAAATTATATGCAAGATATGGAAGATTATTACGAGGCCCAGGTTCGTAGTGGGGAAGAAAACCGTAATTTGATTTCTGTTGAAGAGTTGGAAAAGTCTCTTGGACTCTAAGTCGACTTATAAGCTCGTTTTTGATGATAAGGTCATTAAGGACTTAAAAAGTATTGATAAGGCTTGGCAACAAAGAATTATCAAAGCGATAAAAACCAAGTTAGTTGATAATCCGTTTCAAGGTAAAAGATTGGTTGGAGAGCTTTCACCTTATTATCGTTATCGGGTGGGGGATTATCGAGTGATTTACGAAGTTCAAGAACAAGAAGTTTTAGTCACGGCCATCAAAATTCGGCATCGAAAAGAAGTTTACCGTTAAATCGAAAATTGGTTTTAAGTTGAACCGCGAAGAACTGAATAGACTAAGTGTTCAAGGTTTAAAGTCAAATCGAATTTAATGTGTTAATAATGCAAAAAGCCCTAGTGACCAGGTCTGGTCGCTAGGGCTTTTTGGTTTTTTTTGATACAAGTTATTACTTCAGTGTAATAGATTCCGTACCCGTTTCACCGGTGTTATCGGTTAACTGAATGGTGACTTTGTCACCGGCATTGGCTTTTACTTTTACGGCCAGGTAGGGGTTGGCTGAAACCGCGCCTGACAATTGGGAATCAATGGCTTTTGTGTCATTGACTAAAACTTGCAGCGTCTCGATAAATTTAGCTGGGAAAGGCTTGCCTGTTTTCTTATCCATGCGAACCCCAGATTCCATCGGGTGCTTAATAAGCGCCTTTACTTCAGCAATACCGTTTGCTGATTTACCACGCATTCTGATTTTAATAGTCATCTTATTTTCCTTTAAATGTATTTACACACTTCTTGCAATTTTGTTTGAGTCAAAAGGGACGTTGGCTGTATTAACCGCCACATCCACCGATGGTTACTTTCACTTCTTGCTGTGCTTTAAATAGCTTGCCACCGGCTTTAACGACCGCCATAACATCCATTGTTTGTCCCATCTTAATTCGGGTTGAGACATAACCAACCGCGCCTGCACCAAAGGTGTATTCACAAACCAGCGGTAGGGGGTTTTTCATTGCCAAAATGGCGATGGACTCAACGCCATCAATACCAGACGCATCTACTGTGACTGGGGTAACTGCCCCGTTCTCTGCGATGGCCGGCGCTTTAAGAATAATATCGCCAGACTTCGTTGCATTTGCAGAACCGAATACGCTATTGAGTGCATCGTCTGTCGTTTTAGCTGTAAAGGCTTTTTTATTCCAGTCCGCTAGAACTCTTGTTGGGATTAGAAGACCAGCGTTTGCAGCAACAACCGCAGCACCAGTGGCTAAACTATTTTTTAGAAATAATCTACGTTTCATCATGATTGAACTCCTGCTTACAAATTAAAGGGTTTGGAGCTATTAGATGCTTCATACCATAACCTCGTAATATTCAGTGATGATATTAGAAGGGGCTAATGCTTCCTTAATTCCAGATTAGGCATTTGATCTAAGTAAAGCAAGTTAATTCCAGATCTGAGTTTAACCCTAACAAAACTATTGAGACGTAATTGATTGGGTTTTATTTATTTTATATCAATGGGTTAGCCGTTGTCTATGATGCGCTGTTATTTATTTAACGTATAAACTATTGTCATTGTTCGTTAAGCATTTAAATCTGTTTTTTGACCGAAAAAACCGCATTTATTGGTGGCTGACCAGGCCTGGTCGGTTTAGTTTTCCACTCTTTTATGGCTTAATGTCTGCGTGAATGAGTGGTTCTACCTCACCAAAATATTAACTCATGCATCATTTAAACGATAAACTAAACACCTCAATTTTTAACGCAAGAGCTCCTCGTGGATTATTTACCGATATTCGTCAATAACAAAGACCAGCAATGAAAATACTCCTGATTGAAGACGAACCTCTATTAGTTGAAAACTTACAAAGAAGATTGATGGCCTTGGATTATCTGGTCGATGTCGCTTTGGATGGCGAAGAGGGTTGTTTTGCGTTAAAAGAGTTTGCCTATGATTTGGTCTTGTTGGACTTAGGCTTACCGAAACGACCAGGCCTGGTCGTTTTAGAACTGCTTAGGAGTGGAGAGATGCCACTCAATACCCAGACGCCAGTATTGATTCTAACGGCACGTAATGCTTGGCAAGAACGCGTTGAAGGGCTGAAAAAAGGCGCTAATGATTATTTGGGAAAACCGTTCCAGTTTGAAGAGTTGGTGGCGCGTATTGAGGTCTTATTAAGAAGGCCTGATAATGGGGCAGAGTTGCTTGTGGCCGGCAATATCCAACTGAATCTAGACAGCAAGCAGCTTATGGTTGACTCAGAGAGCTTCGATTTGACCCTTACCGAGTTCCGCTTAGCGAAAGTCTTACTGTCGCAGCCCAATAAAGTCTTTTCTAAAGAGACGTTGCTGGAACGAATTTCCGATCAAAATTATGATCGTGAAAGTAATATTATTGAAGTCTATATTCGTAAGTTGCGAAAAATGATGGGCAAAAAAGCCATCGAAACCTTACGCGGTTTAGGCTATAAGTTTGTGGCTAAGTGATGTTATGAAATGTATCTATACTCCAAAACAGGTAAGTCCTAGATGAATTTCTTTTTTACAAAAAGCCGTTCCCTGCAAAAGCAGTTATTCACTTCACTGGTCGTAAGTTTACTCGGTATTTTGACGGTTTTTTGGTGGTTATCAGAGTCAACTATCCACCATATTACCGAAGATTATCTTTTGACAGGTCTCTCACATGATGCGGATAGCATTGAGCGTAATTTACATTTAAAAGATGGCGTTTGGTCGCTGAATTTAGAGGGAGTTGGGCCGATTTATGCCACCAACCACTCGGGTCACTATTTTGTGGTTAAAACGTCGACACAAATTTTTACCTCTCCCTCTTTGGGTCAGTACCCGCTCTATTTAAAGCCATTTAAAGCCAGTAAAGGTTCTCAAATTGCGGGCGTTCAGGTTTATGAAACACATGGCCCGGTTGAAGAGTCCGTGCTCGTGCGCGGTGTTCAGTCGAGTAAAAACAATTTGCCGATTGAGATTTATGTGGTGGAAGACCATACGCCGATTCAAACACTGTTACTTAAATTCGATCTGTTTTTTGGGTTGTTCACGATCTTAACGCTGATCAGTATCTACTTTTTACAGCAGTGGTTAATTAAGCGAGCCTTTAATCAACTCTCGCCACTAGAGTCGGTTTTGCGTGAGTTTAATTTAGGCCATAAAGTTCTTATCAAGCCAGAGGATTATCCCGTTGAGGTGCAGGTATTGATTGAAAGCTTAAATTCAGCACTAGAGCAGTCTTCGGTGCAGTTTCAAAAATCAAGGCAGTTTAATGGCAATTTATCGCACAGTTTAAAAACGCCTTTGAACCTGATTTTTCAGTTATTAGATGCGCCAGAGCTGAAAGAGAGTCCTGACTTACTGCAAAACCTAAAGCAACAGAGTGAGAAAATACTAGCCTTAATAGAGCGTGAATTAAAGGCGGATAGAATCGCGCAGTACCAAGTGATTAGACCGATTCCATTGAATGAGTTAATGGCGGATTTAATTCCTTCATTCGAGCAACTTTATAGAGATAAATCAATCTGTTTTCAATTAGATCTGAAATCGACTGACTTACTTAGTATGGAAAAAGAAGATGCCTTCGAATTACTCGGTAATCTATTAGATAATGCCTGTAAGTGGTGTAAAACAACAGTTGCTATCCATTATGATAATCATCAATTGATCATAGAGGATGACGGGCCTGGTGCAACGCCTGAGCAGTTAACCTTAGTAGCAGAACGCGGTTATCGTACCGATGAAACCAAACCCGGTCATGGTATTGGCCTCTCCATTGTTAAAGAGTTGATGGTCGCTTATCAGGCCGAAATTAGCTTTTCACATTCGGCTCTTGGAGGGCTCAAAGTACAGATTAATTTTGCCGAAAAAAGTCGTTGAACAAGGGTGAATTCAACAAGGTTTAATCTGTAGGCAATCGATCACATGCCCTAGGCAAAAATAGTTCATGCAAAGGCCTCCTATTCAGTTTCATTTCAGTTTCATTGTGTAATATCCCTGGCACTATCTAAAAGGGATGTTTCAAATGACGTCGTATACACACAAACTTCACAATCTATCTTGGTTTGCAGGACTCTCTTTGAGTGTGGCTGCTTTAGGGTTCTTTGCCAATGCCAATGCGGCCTCGACGACTTATCTTGAACTATTGGGGCAGGTTGAACAACAGCAACCAGAGAAGATTACTGCCGCGGGTATCCAAGCGGTTCAAGCTGCGAATCAATCACTCTCACAGAGTTGGATTGCCGGAGATGTGACGCTGAAACTGCATCACGAAACCGATAGCTTTACGGGCAACCAAGAGACCCAAACTTGGGCGGTTGGCGCGGAGTTTCCGGTTTGGTTGCCAAGCCATAAAGATGCCCTAGAGGGTGTTTCTTCGAGTTACCAACAGCAAGTGACGGCTCAATCGACTTACCTCTCCTGGTTGGCTTCGGGTAAATTGCGCCAGTTGGCTTGGGACTACAAAAAGGCCAGTATTGAAGTGGTTGCGACACAGGCGGCTGTTGAACAGAGTCTAGCCTTGCAGGATAAGATTCAGAAGAAGGTTGAGTTTGGTGAAAGTCCTCCGCTAGATTTACTATTGTCACAAAAGACCGTTTTAAAGCAGCAAGCGTTACTGGCTCAAGCACAGAGCGCTTTAAATATCATACAAAATCAGTTTCAACAATGGACTCAGTCAGCGACTCTGCCGGACTCAATTCTAGAAGCTCAGCAGAAGGCTTTGACCTTAGATAATCATCCTCAAGTGCAGTGGTTGAAATCCTCCACTGATATCTCACAAGCGAAACTGCAACAAGAGAAAGCCTTAAAAACGGCTTCACCGAGCATCTATGTCGGCGCACAAAATGATAAAGATCCTGTAGTCGATAACACCTCATTGGTTTTATCCGTCGCTATTCCATTAGGTTTAAAGTCAAGTAATGGCGTTCAGATTGCAGAGCAGCAACAGGCTGTTTTAGAGCAAAAAGTTCAGCTAAGAACGGCGTTTTTTGAACTTAAACAAGGAATTATTGCTGCTCAGCAGAGGATTGATAGTCAACAGCAGAGTTTACGTTTTGCCCAACAACAGAGTGGCTTAGATCAAAAGGCATTAGTTTTGGCAGAACAAGCCTATCAGTTGGGTGCATCAACCATTCAGGATCTGTTATTGATTCAAAAACAAGCACTGGAATCGCAGCTTAATTTAGAGTTAAGTCATGCGAGCTTAGGTCAGGCCATCGCACAGTACAATCAAATTATGGGTTATTCATTGCAAAACACGACCCCACAAAAATTAAATCTAATCAGCGAAACAGTAGGAACACGATAATGTACGCCTTAAAATTTAAAACCAAAATGGTAACCTCTTTATTTAGCCCTTTAATTGTCTCTTGTTTACTGGTTTCTGGACCTTTAATGGCAGAGTCTGAACGGAGTCTGAATTTAACGGCTGAACAACACTCTTCTCTGGGTTTAGCGACTCAAATGGCTCTAAAGGTCGAGCAATTTCCGAGTGCCAACTTCCCAGCAGAAGCGATGATTCCTCTAAAAACTATCCGTACCTTGTCGAGTCCTTTATCAGGCATGATGACCGCACTCAATGTGGTGCACGGCCCGATTGAAAAGGGTCAGGTTTTGGCTGAGATTGAAAGCCCTGAATTATTGAGTTTACAAGCCGATTTGCTGGCAACAGTGGCAGACTACAATGTGGCGAACAGTGAATTAAAGCGTGCTAAGCAACTTGGGAAAAGTGGCGTCTCTTCTACTAAGAATTTACAGCAGGCGCAGGCTCAGGTGAATAAGTTAAATGCCGTTAAAACACAGCAGCAACAGTCGTTATTAATGGCTGGAATGTCTAAAACGGCATTGAATAAACTGCTATCGACGCAAACGCTACAATCTTCAACGTTGCAAATTATCTCACCGATTGATGGTCAGTTATATGACTTGCAGGTTCGTCTAGGTGAGCGTGTTAATCAAAACCAATCGTTGTTCTCTTTAGGAGAGACGGATCCAATCGTTTTGGTGGTACGTGTACCGGCCAGTTTTGCTGAACAACTTGAAGAAGGTCAAATGGCTGTGATTCCTTCGTTGAATAAAAAGGGGGTCATTGAACACATTGATCCGGAAGTCGATAAATTGACTCAGTCGGTGGATATTCACGTTAAGGTGGAAAATTCTGCGCATAAAATTCGCCCAGGACAGTTGTTTGAACTGCATTTTTTAATGGGTTCGAATGGGGCTCCACAACAGTCCATTTATCAAGTTCCTTCCAATGCCATCAGCCAGTTTGAAGGGGAAAGTGTGGTTTTTGTAGAACTCGATAACAGCATTCAAGCCTTACCGGTAGAGGTGAAAAACATCATCAATCAAACGTTGTATTTTACAGTGCAAAGACCTATTACGGGTACTCCATCAGTCTTTATTAAAGGTTCTACGGCGATTAAGTCTGCTTTTGAAGCGGCTGAATCTAACGCAGATAAAGGGTAAGGGAGACAGTTATGTTATCTAGATTCTTACAGTTTTTTCTCGTCCAACGCACCTTGGTTCTTTTGGTTGTGTTAGCGTTAATCGTGGGGGGTTGGCAGGCGTTTCAAAAGATGCCGATTGATGCCTTTCCAGATGTTTCACCCTCACAAGTGAAGATTATTTTTAAAGCACCGGGTATGACTCCAGGGGAGGTCGAGCAACGTGTTATTTCGCCGCTTGAGCAAGAGTTATTAGGGTTACCTAATCAGAAAATACTCCGTTCGCTCGCGAAGTATGGTTTGGCGGACATTACCTTAGATTTTGAAGAGGGTACCGATATTTACTGGGCGCGTCAGTTAGTGTCTGAACGTTTGGGGGGTATGGATTTACCCGCTGGCGTGACTGGCGGTATGGCTCCCCTATCTACGCCTTTAAGTGATGTCTTTATGTTTACCATTGAAGGCGATACCCTTGATAATATGCAAAAAAGGGATTTGCTCGACTGGGTCATTCGTCCGGCGTTACGTTCGGTGCCAGGGGTTGCGGATGTGAATGTGATGGGGGGGCTTTCTAAGACCTTTGTCATTAAACCGGATTATCAAAAGTTGGCAGGTTTGCAGGTCTCACTTGAGCAACTGATTCAAGCCATTGAAGAAAATAATCAGAATGATGGTGCTGGGCGACTCAATCAAGGAGAAGAAGTCCTGTTGGTGCGTACCGAGGGGAATCTGAAGTCTATTGCGGATATTGAAAATGTTGTGGTGATCTACCAAAATGAAGTTGCGATCACCGTTAAAGACGTAGCAAAAGTTGAGGTCGATGCACTTTACCGTAATGGTGCAGTCACACAAAATGGTGAAGCAGAAGCCGTACAAGGCCTGGTCATGGCATTAAAGGGCGCCAATGCACGTGGTGTGATATCTGGCATTGACGCGCGTTTAAAGGACTTAGAATCAGCCTTTCCAAAAGGCATCTCAATTAGTGTCTTCTATAATCGTGGTGATTTAGTCAATACGGCAATCTTCGGAGTTTCTAAAGCCTTGTTAGAAGCGGTTGTTTTAGTCTTTGTAGTCTTGATGATCTTCTTGGGCAATATTCGAGCAGCCATTACCGTTGCATTGATTCTGCCGTTGGCGGCATTAATGACCTTTATGTTAATGCGTTGGTATGGTCTGTCGGCCAATATCATGTCATTGGGAGGTTTGGCGATTGCTGTCGGTATGTTGGTGGATGCCGCCGTGGTGGTGGTTGAAAATATCGTCGCTCATCAAGAAGAAGACGCGAAGAAAACGCAGGGTAGATTACCAAAGATGCACATTATCTTCCGTGCGCTTAAAGAAGTTTCAGTACCTGTTATTTCGGGTATTTTGATTATCATGACGGTATTCTTGCCATTACTAACCTTAGAAGGCTTGGAAGGTAAGTTGTTTGTACCGGTGGCTTTGACTATTATCTTTGCTTTGGGTAGTTCATTATTGTTGTCCTTGACGATTATTCCGACCTTGTCATCGTTTATTTTAGGCAAACCATCCCATCAAGAGCCTTGGTTGATTCGTAAATTGGTTGGACTTTATAAACCAGCTTTAATCTGGAGTTTGGCGCACGATAAAATTATCGTCGGCGTAGCAATCTTGTCACTCGTGTTTGCTGGTTTTGTCTATACCCAAGTGGGTAAAACCTTTATTCCGCAAATGGATGAAGGGACGGTAATTTTACAAATTGAAAAGACTCCTTCGATTAGTCTGGCGGCTTCTAATGCCATGGATTTGCGTATTCAGAAGGCTGTCATGGAGAAGGTGCCAGAAGTGGTTCGCATTGTTGCCCGTGTTGGTTCGGATGAGATTGGTATGGATCCTATGAGTTTGAATGACACCGACTCCTTCTTAATCTTTAAGCCGAAAGATGAGTGGCGTATGGACACCAAAGAGGAGTTGATTGAAGAAATACGTAAAGTCTTAGTGATGCAGTTTCCAGGTATTAACTATGCCTTTACTCAACCGATTCAAATGCGAGTCGATGAGATGCTGACCGGTGCGCGTGGTGACTTAGCGATTAAAGTCTTTGGTGATGATCCAGAAGAACTGAATGAGGTCGCTAAAAAAATGGTCACTATGGTGGGAACCATTGAGGGCGCGGAAGATGTCTTTACTGCGGCCAATGAAGGTTTAGGGTATCTACAACTGAAAGTAAATCGCCAGATGGCGGGTCGTTTAGGATTGACTGTCAATCAAGTTGAGAAATTGTTACGTACGCAAATCAACGGCTTAGAAGTCGGGATAATTTATGAAGGGATTCGTCGAATTCCATTGATGGTGCGTGCGCCGGAATCTTATAAAGCCTCTACCTTTGATATGTTGCAACAACCTATTACCGTGGAAACGCCAGAAGGTATACGTTCTATCATTCTGAACCAGTTAGTAGATTCCGTCGAAGTGGATGGTCCTGTGTCAATCAATAGAGAGCAGAGTAAGCGTTTCTCGGTGGTCGTGGCTAATGTGGCAGATCGTGATTTAGTGGGCTTTGTGGAAGAGGCAAAACTGAAAGCAACAAATTTGGATATTCCGGCAGGCTACTACTTTGAGTGGGGCGGCAAGTTTGAAAATCAGCAACGTGCTGCACAAAAACTGGCGATTGTGGTGCCAGTCGCTTTAGTGCTTATTTTCTTGATTCTATTCAGTACCTTTAAGTCGATTCCGCAAGCTGTGATGGTGTTAGTCAATGTGCCATTCGCCTTGATTGGCGGCATAATCGCTCTGTGGATAACAGGTGAATATCTGTCGGTTCCCGCTTCGATCGGTTTTATCGCCTTACTCGGTATAGCGGTATTGAACGGCGTGGTCATGGTCACCTACTTTAACCAGTTGGCAGCTAAAGGTTTAGAAATTGGCCAAGTGGTCGTGGAAGGAGCCTTAAGAAGGTTACGTCCGGTATTAATGACGGCATCTATAGCGGCTTTAGGGCTCGTACCTTTGGTATTTGCAACTGGGCCTGGTTCAGAGATTCAGAGACCATTAGCCATAGTGGTCATTGGCGGATTGATTAGTTCGACCCTGTTGACATTATTGATCCTGCCGATTATTTATAAGCGTTTTGGAAAGAAAGCATCGCCGCAATTGTTAGGAGTAGAAGATCATGGATAATCGTCAGGATTGTATTTTAAGGTTGGTTTTTAGTCACGGTCTCTATGACGAAATGACGGACGTTCTGCTGAGTTTTCCGGAACGGGAATTGGCATTTGTGAGCCTGGATATACAGGCTCACATGCAGCCTTTGGAAAGTATCTCCGAACAAGTTTCGGGATTTAAACACAAGAAAATGGTGGAAGTCACCATTGAACAGGAGAAAGCTAAACGTTTGCATCAGCATATAGTTCAGAATTTACCTCAGGCAAATTTTCAGGCGCAGGTACTACCGTTGTTAGCTTTAGATTAACTTTATTGCCAATATTTACCCGAAAACGACCAGGCCTGGTCGTTTTCAACCCTCTATCTCTCTTCAAATCTCTTAATCATCTTCATAAAGTAATTCCTTAAACGTGATTGCGTTAATTTTAGTTGACGTTTTATGTATTTTCTAACTATACTAACGACCGTTAGTTAGTTTGTGTAAAAGGTAATGAGGGTGAAATATGTTGACGGAATTTTTCGAGAGAAGCCGTGATAAGGTCTGGATCTATTGGGCGATTACTAGTGGCTTATTGCTGGCAGACGTCCTGGGTTGGCCGTTCGGTTTAACGTTGGCCATTGCATTGAATGTCATCCAGCTTGGACACTTTTATTTTGAGACAAAAAGTGTGACAAGTTTTCCGGTTCAAGTACGTCTAGCGTATTTAATCCTGCTGTTAGTGGTCATGTGGCCACCGATGTATTGGTTGCTGTACTTCGTCATTTTGGGTACGTCTGCGATGGTGTTATTTGATTACTGTTTCTTGGCAAGATTTATGTCTCTGATGCCTTGGAACTGTAAACAGCCTTATAACTTGACTCTGTTCCTGAGAACGTTTGTCAGTAGGCCTGTAGAAGGCTCCGTACAAATAAAAGAGTAATCATTATGGCTTTGAATTTTAACAGGAAATTATTATGAAAAATGTACTATTAACCATCATGTTTGTTTGTAGTTTTGACGCTTACGCAAGTGCTGAATCCAATATTAAAGATCCTTATTTAGAAGGGTTTAAAGCCTATGCATTGGAACTTCAAAACATGCAAGGCGATACATCACAGTCCTTCTTAGACTATGCGGCTGAAGCAGAGAAGATTGAAAAGTCAGTGGGCTATATTGGTCCTGAATTGACCTTGCCGCAACCGACTAAAGTGGCCGATGGCGTTTACACCGTTGTGGGTAGCTTGATTTGGCATAACCCCTCTAATTACGGCCTAAACAATAACTTAACGTTTATTGAGTTTGAAGAGGGTGTATTTGTTTTTAATGCAGGTCCAAATACGGCCGTGGCTTACAGTTTGCATCAAATGATTAAACGAATGACCAATAAACCCGTTAAATGGGTGGCTGTCGAAAATTCACAAGGTCATGCCTATCTAGGTGCAAACTACTGGACAGATATTGGGGTTAAAAACCTCTATTCACACGAAGTGGCGAATCAGTCTTTTCACAAGAATTTTTCAGAAATTAAGCATAGCTGGTCTGAAAGAGTCGGCAAGTTAATAACTCTACCTTCGAGGGATGTGACTGAAAAATTTACAGAATTTAAAGACAAACTATCAGTATCAACTGGCGCAGGAGAGTCTATCGAAATATTGAACTTTGGTGCAGGACATACGCCAGGTTCAACCTTGGTGTATGTTCCTAGTCGCAATGTGCTTTTAACGGGCGATTTGGCATATAACCATCGTTCATTGGCACTGTTTTCTTATACTGATACTAAGAAGTGGATGGATACATTTGAGCGCATGATCGCTTATGTTCCAGGCGATGTTATTATCATTCCAGGGCATGGCGCACCGACGACAGTACAGAAAATTAAAGAGGATACCTACGACTATTTGGCCTTTTTAAGAGGCGCGGTTGCAGATGTCATTAAGGCAGGCGGCGGCGAAGCAGAAGTGATGCTGATAGACCAGTCTCACTACAAAAACCGTCCCGTTTATGCGCAAACCCATCAAAATAATGCAGTGCATATCTATAAAGAGATGATGGATATAGATTTGGGACAAAGTTTTGAATAGGATTCACTAAAATCAGTATGATTATTTAAGGTAAGTTACTATTTGTTTAGTGTTTTAAATTGCGATTTGTAAAAGGTCTTTATTTTGAGTAAAGATCTTTTAGTTTTAATAAGAGAGTCTAAATTATATGATGACCGTCAAGCGATCAGCTACCGCCGAGAAAATCTTGCAGCAATCCGCAGAGCTATTTGCAGAAAAAGGCTATGATGCACTTTCGCTTAGATATATCGCGAATGCTTGTGAGATGAAAGCCCCATCGTTATACAATCACTTTAAGGACAAAGAGACTCTTTATCGAGCGGTGTTGCAGACGGTTTTTGCCAAGCAATCACCTCAGTTACTAAGCTGTTTTCAAACGGATGAATCGCCAGAAGAGCAGCTGAAAAACTTTATTCACACAGCCTGTTTGGCCGTTTCTAAGGATTCTATCTTTAGCAGTTTGTTCTTAAGAGAACTGCTCAGTTCTGAGGGTCAGTATATTCAGTTTTTAGCGGAAGAGGTGATGGCTGAAACGTGTCAGGCGATACATGATGTTTTGGTTAAGATTGAACCTAAATGCGATTCACATTTTATGACGACATCTTTAGTGGGTTTGATTGTCTTTCAGTTTCAAATGAATAAAATGCGGCCTTTTATGTCAGGCAGTGATCCTAAGCACTCAGAAACGGCTTATATTACCGGGCAGATAGAAAGCATGATTTTTAATCAAATAGCCGCAATCAAGACAACGTGAATAAGATTAGTGCGGCAAGCTAAAAAGTTTCGTCAGAACGCTACCAGGCCTGGTAGGTTTCAATATGTCCCCTTAATAACTTCCAATAAACGGTTAAATCAGACGATTTTTCCCGCTTTAGGTGCGGCTTGATTAGCCTTGTTTTTGTTTGATTTGATTCTTGATAGGATAATTAGAACTGGGATTTTATCAGTAGGGTACTTAAACACAGAGATGAATTATTTAAATAAATTAGCCGCGAAGTATACACGGACATTTAATGCAGAATAAAATTTTGGCTACAAAAAAGCCCCATGAAGTGGGACTTTTTGATAGGGGATTTAAACCCTATTAATCGGGGTGACAAATTGGCGGTTATTCAACTCCAATCAATTACCCAGCTGTATTTTTAATCTTATAGTGCGCTTAAAATAGCGGTTTCAACCGCATCGATTGGTAAAGTACCATCTACTTTAATGTATTTGAGGACTGGGTTTTTAGCAGCCACTTCGGTGTAGTAGTTAATCAATGGCGCCGTTTGATTATGGTAAACATCCAAACGATCTTTAACCACGTCAGGCATATCATCATCACGCTGTACTAGGTCTTCACCGGTGGCATCATCTTTGCCTTCTACTTTCGGTGGGTTATAGACTAGATGGTAAGTACGTCCTGAAGCTAAGTGCGCGCGACGACCAGACATACGATTGACGATTTCTGAATCGGGTACATCAATCTCAATCACAGCATCAATTTCAACGCCGGCTTCAGCGACAGCATCGGCTTGGGGAACAGTACGCGGAAAACCATCTAAAAGAAAGCCATTGGCGCAATCTTCTTGGGCTATGCGCTCTTTAACCATGCCAATAATGATTTCGTCTGTTACTAATTGACCAGCATCAATCGCTTGTTTGGCCTGCTTACCTAAGTCGGTGCCGGCTTTAATTGCAGCGCGTAACATGTCACCAGTCGATATTTGAGGAATTCCAAATTTCTTAGTTAAAAATTGAGCTTGTGTACCTTTACCTGCGCCTGGCGCGCCAAGAAGAATAAATTTCATGAGTAAGTCCTAAAATGTATATTTAAAGTGCCGAGTATTATACGTTTTTTGTGAAATGGGAAAAAGGGCTTTGCTTTATGCCATGCGATTAAAAACCGTAGTGAGCTATTTATTGATCGCCTTAGCTGTTTTAGCGACTTGTCTCTAACAGTTCGCGTATGATTTTTTCTGCTTGCTGGGCATAGCTTCCGCCAAACAGATTAAAGTGATTGAGAATGTGATACAAGTTATAGAGCGGTTTGCGACTTTGATAACCGGCATCCAATGGAAACAAGGTGTTATAGCCACTGTAAAAATCTGCTGTGAAGCCCCCAAATAATTCCGTCATCGCGAGGTCGGTCTCTCGATCGCCATAGTAACAAGCGGGATCAAAGAAAATGGGTTCACCCTCCTCATCAAACGAACTATTGCCTCCCCATAAATCACCATGCAATAAAGATGCTTCTGGTGTGTACTCCTTAAACCAAAAGGGAAGTTGCTCAATCAACTTCATCCCTTGTTGATAGAGAGAAGCGGGAGCATTGTGTAAAGTAGCCAACTCAAGTTGCGGTTTTAGTCGTTGTTGGCCATAAAACTCAATCCAATCCATATGCCAATGATTATGTTGTTGGCTTAAACCGATAAAGTTATTTTCGAACCAACCGAATGGCTTGGCATCTTGATTTATTTGATGATGCAGATGCGCCAAAGCGCGCCCACGCTGCACTTCATCATTCGGTTGTTTTGAGGGTGCGAAATCAACAAACTCCATTAATAACCAGGCCTGGTCATTAAAAATGCCGGTGGCAAAAGGTTGGGGGCAGGTGATGGTATTAGAGCTGCGAATGGCATTCAAGCTGTGAAGTTCAGTTTCAAACAGCGGTAGATATTGGCGATGATTGAGCTTTAGGAAATAATTTTTGCCTGTCGCGTGGAGTTGATAGGTTTGATGAATATCACCACCAGTCACAGTGTGCGCTGACTGAATATGGATAGACGAAAACTTGCCATTTAACTGCTGATTTATATTTTCTGAAAAAGCTTGCCAGTCCATATTTATTCCTTATTATCAGGGGGTCAAATCAGCTCTTTAGTCATTAAGCCTATTCAAATAACTCTTTGGTCAGGTTTTGAATTTGTTTTTGCGATACAGCCGGAACCGTTGGTGCATATTCTTCGCGGAACACCTCAAACAGTCCATCTGAAGTGGTTTCTGGAACCGCTCCTCCAGTGTCAGGATCAATTTGGATATTTACCAGTCCTTCAGGACGCATAAACGGTCTATTCGGCTCATTTTGTAACGCCAGTTGCATATACTCCATCCAGATTGGCAAGGCGGCTCGGCCTCCCACTTCTCTCCAGCCCATGCTGCTAGGTTGATCAAATCCGACCCAAACCGTGGTCGCAATGTTCGGATTGAAACCTGAGAACCAAGCATCTTTCTGTTCATTGGTTGTACCGGTTTTACCTGCAATATCTTCACGATTAAGGGCTTTGGCTTGTCTACCAGAACCGATACGAATAACATCTTGCATTAGACTAGTCATAATATAAGCATTGCGAGGTTCAATGACTCTAGGCGCGTTCAGTTCATCCCCTCGTACACATCGGTTTTCTACACAGGCTTTTTTAGGGGTCGCTTTATAGAGTATCTCACCATCGAAATTTCGCACTTCGCTAATGAAGTACGGTTCAATGAGATAACCTGTATTGGCAAAAGTCGCATAAGCGGTAACCACGGTTAATGGGTTAAATTCAACACTGCCTAACGCGAGCGATAAATCACGATGTTTATTGAGCTCTTCCAATGGAAAACCAAAACGTTGCATGTAGTCTATGGCCGTTTTAACCCCCAGTTTTTGTAAAAGGCGTACTGAAACCAGGTTACGTGAGAATGCCAGGCCATTTCTTAAACGGGTAGGACCATAAAAACGGCCGGAATAATTTTCAGGTCGCCAAATATCTTCTAGATTTCTGTCATGGAAAACGACGGGTGCATCATTAATAGTCGTGGCAGCGGTCATGCCATTTTCTAGCGCAGTAGAGTAGACGAACGGCTTTATATTGGAGCCTACCTGACGTTGTCCATGGGTTACACGATTATATTTACTGCGGAAGTAGTCAAAGCCGCCAACCAAAGCTTGAATTGCACCGTCATGGCTATCGATAGAGACCAGTGCTGATTCTGTTTGTGGGTCTTGTGCCAATTGCCAATGGTTGTCGAGCCACTGTAAATAAATCACATCACCAGCTGTTAAAACGTCTTGTGGTTTAGTGGGTTTCTCGCCTGTGTGGTTAACGTCCTTGTAAGGTGCGGCCCATTCCATGGTTTTAAACCCTAAATTAACGCTTTCACCAGTTTCCATGAGTACTTGAGTGTCTGCTATTTTGCTATCGCCTTGAATAAATTTCGTAACAACACCGACTTTTAGACCACCAAAATTAGAGGTGTCTTTGAGGAGTTCAAGTAGAGTCTCTTGATTGGCAAGTACCTCAGCTGTTAGATGTTTAATGGGACCACGGTAACCGTGGCGCCTTTCATATTCTTGTAATCCATTTTGCACCGCTCGATTGGCGCGTAGCTGAAGAGTGCTGTCTAGAGTTGTGACAATGGTCAGTCCATTCTGTAGAGCTTCTTCGCCAAAACGTTCTAAAGCAAAGCTTCGCGCCATCTCTGCCACATAATTAGCTGAAACATCAATGTTAGCGCCATTACGTTGAGCATGCTCTTCTACGGCTTGTGCAGCGAGCATCTCTTCTTCAGTGATATAGTTTTGATCAAACATGCGGCGTAAAACATAATTACGGCGTTGTATAGCTCGAGTTGGATTGATAATCGGGTTGTAGGCGGAAGGCGCTTTAGGCAGGCCGGCAATCATGGCGTACTCATCTAAAGAGAGTTCACCGATGGTTTTGCCATAATATGTATTTGCTGCGGCCGCAACGCCATATGAGCGGTATCCGAGAAATATTTTATTTAAATAGAGAGTGAGGATTTCTTGCTTAGTTAATTCGGCTTCAATTTTATAAGAAAGAATGATTTCATTGATCTTTCTTAGATAGGTTTGTTCTGACGTTAAGAAAAAGTTACGCGCAACCTGCATGGTAATAGTGGAACCACCCGACTGTTTGTGTCCGGTGGTAATGAGTTCATAAACCGCACGTCCAATCCCTTTGTAATCCACGCCACCATGTTCAAAAAAGTTTTCATCTTCGGATGAAATAATAGCTTGGGTCATGCGTTCTGGAATTTCATGATACTCCAAAGGCAGGCGTCTCTTAGCGCCAATTTCACTAATGAGTTTTTCATCTTTGGTAACGATACGCAGCGGGACTTGGTAGGTGACATCGTTTAATTTGGCGACATCCGGTAGGGTTGGATAGACTGTCACGGCATAAAAAATCACTGCGACCAGAGGAATCAGGATAAAACCAAGGACAATATTAATCCACATAAACCGATGTACATAACGCAGCTTACTTTTAACAGGGGGAGGTGATGTTTGGCTTTCTATTTCACTCATGAAAAACTCAGGGAACTCTTAATAGATTTTGAAAGTCGACTTAAGCAAGCTTAAGAGCGAGGGGTTTGGTTTATATCGGCTTTAATAAAGGCGCTCGTTATTATAGCGTTTTATAGATAAAGTATGCTAGTGACTTGTTGTACTGGGGAGAGAGATGCTTTCGAAAAGGGCTGTTGGATCTATTTTCAGGAGTTTGAGAACTAAAAAACCCAGCAAAAGCTAGGTTTTTAGAAACACTTTCTTAATGAGCTAAATTAAGATTTTTTGCTGTAACGACCAGATTTGATATCGCCCCACATAAGGTAGAGATTTCCACCGACAATAACTGCGATTGCCAGTGCGACACCGGCCAGGCCGATTCCAACTTGTAATGATTGTGGCAGGTAACCAGCCCAAATGCCTAACAAAATGGCAAGCGGAACGACAACCGTTACAACGATGACAAGTAACATTTTTACAAAATTATTCATGATATTGCGCCTCAGCTAGAATTTTTTGTTGTTGTATAACAGTTCGAACTATACTGCGAAATTTGACTAATTTCAAGATTTTCAAGATGAAAGCTTGATTTGAGTTAATAAATACCCTAATTAAAGAGTGTTTATTCAATATTTTGCACTTGTTCGTGGATTTTATAGATGGATTTTAGCCATGAAGTGATTCTCATAAAAGGTATGGTTACGAAACTCAAGGGCGTGAATCTGAGTCTGAATCGTTTATAATATTGCCCATTCTACAAGCTCAATAGGTCAAAGGAAATTTATGCATAGGGTTGTATTAGCCACGGGAAACCAAGGCAAGTTAAAAGAGATGACGGATATTCTGCAACCGTATGGCTGGGATGTGAAAGCCCAATCAGATTTTTTCAGCACAGAAGTCGAAGAGAGTGGCTTAACGTTTATTGAGAATGCAATTCTTAAGGCTCGCTATGCGTCTGGGCAAACGGGTTTACCAGCGATTGCCGATGATTCCGGTATCGAAGTCAGTGCTCTAAAAGGTCGTCCTGGGATCTATTCAGCGCGTTATTCACAAGATTTACACGGTGATTTAGCCAATGCTGAAACCAATCTGCAAAAGCTAATTGCTGAGTTAGAGGGGTTGCCGCCTGAACAACGTCAAGCCAGCTATTATTGTGCGATGGTTTATCTTGAACATGCAGAAGATCCAACCCCGGTGATCGGCTTAGGTCGTTGGTATGGTGAAATTCTCACCGAAAAGCTTGGTGACGGCGGGTTTGGTTACGATCCCATCTTCTGGATCGAGGAAATGCACAAAACGGCGGCGGAACTGCCTAAAGCACAAAAGAACCAAATGAGCCATCGCGGACAAGCGCTAAATGCCTTAGTCATGCAACTCAGACGTGGTGCTTGATTCTTAATGATTTTTACCACGAAGACACGAAGTCACGAAGGAAAGAATTTAGAGTGTTTAACTCTTTAAAAACTTCGTGTCTTCGTGCCTTCGTGGTCAATCAAATCCAAACTTCTTCTGCATATTTCACAATATGCACTGTTTTGTGGAGTTTGTCTTCAATCGCTTTTTTAAAGATGACTTGCTTATCCGGCTCGCCGTGTATTAAAAAGACCTTATCGAGTTTTTCAAATTCCGCCATCCAATTAAGCAGTTCAGTTTGATCAGCATGCGCTGAAAAACCGTTAATCATATGAATTTTAGCTTTGACCTTAATTTTTTCATGGTAGATACGAATCTCTTCTGCGCCTTCCACCAGTATGCGTCCAAGCGTGCCTTCTGCCTGGAATCCTACAAATAAAATGCTATTATTCTCATTCCATAAGCGGTGTTTAAAGTGGTGCAGAATCCGTCCGCCATTACACATGCCGCTACCTGCAATGATAATACAACCACTCTCTTCTTCGTTAATCGCCATAGAATCCGAACCCGTCACTGAATATGTCAAAGCAGGGAAGTCGAATACCGAACCATCTTCGGCAAATAATGCTTGCGCGGCTGGGTTTAAACTGCGGTGATAACGATCGTAAATTTTAGTGGCTTTTATGGCCATCGGTGAATCTAGAAACACCTTGCAGGGCGGCAATACGTTATCGTAATGCATTTGCTTAATGAGCACCAAAAGCTCTTGAGTACGCTCAATTGCAAAAGAGGGGATAATGATATTTCCGTTGTTATTGAGCGTGTTGGTCACTACCTCTCTAAACTCTTCAATACTGGCTTCTATACTGCGGTGATTACGGTCACCATAAGTCGATTCAATATAAAGGGCATCTGTTTGTTTGATACGTTGTGGATCGGGCATAACCAAGTCATTACTATTGCCTAAGTCGCCACTAAATACCACCGTTTTAGATTGCTCTTGTTCTTCAAAATCAATCTGTATGGTGGCAGAGCCTAGGATATGCCCAGCATTTCTAAAGGTGACTTCAACATCTTTTGCTAAGGTTATCGGTTTATCATATTCTGCATATTGGATGTTTGAGTCGAATACAGCTCTAACATCTTCATTGGTGTAGAGCGGTTCTTTCACCTTACCTTCATCGCCGCGACGACGGGCTTTTTTAAGGGCCGTTGCATAGTCCTCTTCGGCAATTTTAGCACTGTCCAGCAGGACGACTTCGGCCAACTCCATGGTGGATCTTAGGGCAATAATCCGACCATCAAAGCCATCAATCAAGAGTTTTGGAATGCGTCCCACGTGATCTAGGTGGGCGTGGGTGATGAGAAGGATATCGACATCTTTTGGATCAAACTCAAAGCTGTCAAAAGCGTGTTTTTCAGCTCTTCCTTGAAACATGCCGCAATCGACAAGTATTTGTGGCCCATGTTTAAGCTGTAAAAAATGACAGGAACCAGTAACGGTTTCTGCAGCACCAAAAGATTGGATAAGAGTCATAGTAGTTTCCTTGGTTAGAGAACGAGTCGAACTAAACTTCACTATAGCATTAAGCTGTGAAATGGAATTGATGTAAGTCAATAAGTGGAAATATTTACATCTAAGGAGTACTTTAAATTAGGATCGTGGGTAGAGCGTAAAGGCGTTAAAATACAACATTACAAAATAATTATTTGAGCCAGTGCTTTTACCAGGCCTGGTCGCTTTCAATATTGGATATTTCAGTGATTTTTACCCAACCGATTCCCCTTAGTTTGTATGTGCACTATCCATGGTGTGTGCAGAAATGCCCCTATTGCGATTTTAATTCGCACACCTTAAAAGCGGAGAGTGATGAAATCGCTTATATCGATGCATTGATTAAACAGTTAGAACAAACCCTGCCGTTGATCTGGGGTCGTCCGATTCACTCCATCTTTTTCGGCGGCGGCACGCCAAGTTTGATTTCGGAGGCGGGTTTAAATCGCTTTATGTCGCAAGCCCGTGCTTTGTTGGGTTTTGGTCCTGAGATTGAAATCACCCTGGAAGCCAACCCGGGGACCGTCGATTTTGAGAAATTTGCCGGTTTTTATGCTGCTGGTATTAATCGTCTATCGATGGGGGTACAAAGTTTTGAAGATGAGAAGCTCAAAGCACTAGGTCGTATTCACAGTGCCGATGAAGCTTTTAAAGCCATTGAGGCCGCTAGGAATGCTGGATTTGAAAACTTTAACCTCGATCTGATGTTTGCCTTGCCAAACCAAACCATTGAACAGGCTATCAGCGATATAGATCAGGCGATTGCTTTTAATCCGCCTCATCTGTCGCACTATGAATTGACCTTAGAGCCGAATACACCATTTTATAAAAATCCGCCTGTTTTACCAGAAGATGATCTGGCTTGGGAGATGCAGTTGGCTTGCCAGGCACATATTGCCAGCGCGGGTTATGAGCATTATGAAGTCTCTGGTTATGCGCAGAAAAATCGTCAATGTCGGCATAATCTTAATTATTGGCAGTATGGAGATTACATTGGTTTGGGTGCGGGTGCACATGGCAAAATCACCTCGCCACCCGACGGTGAAATTTGGCGAACTCAAATGCCAGCCTCGCCAGGCGGTTATGTAAAGGAGATGAACCGATCAAATCCCGGACGTACGACCTTGGTCTCGGCTGAAGATGCCTGTTTTGAATTTATGCTCAATACCTTGCGCTTACAGGAGGGTTTTGAGTTATCGCTGTTTACGTTGCGCACAGGCTTGCCGTCATCGATGATTGAGCCTCAATTGAAGCAGATGGTAGAAAAAGGCTGGGCCACCATTTCAGTCGCTAAAAAATTAACTTTAACCACTTTAGGTAAGCATTATTTGAATGATGTGGTGAGTTTGTTTTTGTAGAGTGCCTTTAAAAATCACATAGAGATGAGAGTGAAAAAGTGAACAAAAAGAATTTTTTTAAATGGTTTAAACGTGGCACGCTGATTCTAGCCATTATTCCAATACTGTTGTTTTTGGGGTTTGCAGGCGCGGTGAGTCTGATTGATTTCAATCAATATAAACCTCAGATTGAGCAAAAGGTGACGAAAGTAACGGGTCGTGACTTTAAAATTACAGGTGCCGTAGAGGTCTCGATTTTGCCATTTATGTTTAATGTTGGACAGATGTATTTGAGAAACAGCGAGGGATTTACGGAAGAAAATCTTTTGACGATTCGGGAAGTTCAAATAGAACTTTCACTTAAGTCACTGTTTTTAGATAAAGAGATCTCGGTCATTAGTTTGGAATTGATTGAACCAAAATTACACTTAATCAAAACCGAAACAGGTGATAACTGGTCTGATATTCAACTAATTTCACAATGGCTACCAACGTTACCTGGGTTATCAAGATCTCCATCATTAGCGAACTTAATAGACCCCTTAAGTCGAGAAAATCATCCGCAGACAGCTTCAGAGTGGTTTGATACGTTAGAGCGGGTTCAAGTCAGTAGTAGTAAGTCTGAAGGCCTAAAGCCGAGCTTTGATTGGGCGTTTGACAGTCTCGTTATACGTGAGGGTGAACTGCAATTAGAGAACCAGATTGCAGGGCATTTAGCGAAATTTTCAGACGTTAACATCCTGACCTTTGATGTCATCAAGGGGCAGCCTTTTGATGTGAGCAGTGAATTTACCTACCAACACAGCCCTTCTTTAAAAACCTATGATTTTCATTTAAACACCACATTAGAAATTAGAAATCACTTTCAACAGTGGATTTTAACGAATTGGGATGGCCTCTTTAGATTTAATTTACCGGTAGAAGATAATGTCCCTGCAATCCGTTTGACCACCTCTGGAGAGCGTTTTGAATTGGATTTACAGACACAAAATATTAATGTTGTTAAGGCTAAATTAGCGGGTTTAGATGCTGAATTGACCTTTAGTTTTTCAGGCCTTTTCGGAACGCCTTCGGCGCTGGGTGGCTCGGTGGATTTGAAGGGGTTAAACTTTAAACAGTGGGCCTATCACCTTGGCTTACCGTTGCCAATTTTTGTTGAGGAAAAAGCACTCACGGAAGGCAATGGTCAGTTTGAATGGCAGTGGGACGGTCAAAAGCTTTTATTGAAAGAGGTTCAGCTACAGGTTGATCAAACTCAATTAAAAGGTTCGGTCTCTTACCAAATAGGAGAAGAGCCAGCTTTAGAGTTCGACTTGAGTCTTGACCAACTTAATTTAAATAATTATCTAGCCGAATATAAACCTGAAGACAGCCCCAAAAAAACCTCGCCTGCTGAAAGAATCAGGCCTGGTCAAATCAATTTAGAGACGGCTCAGAAATCACCAGAAGCAATGCCTAAAGCCTCTTCTGTCTATTATTTACCGGTGGGCTTGCCGATTGAGAGCTTGCGTAATTTAACGGCCAGTGGCCAGTTGAAGATCAATCAGTTAAAGGCCAGGGATTTCAGAGCTTCCTCCTTGCAAGTAATGCTGCAGGCAGAACAAGGAATATTGTCATTTGCCCCACTGGATGCAAAGCTCTATCAAGGCCAGTTACGTTCAAAGTTGATCTTGGACGTCACTCAGGAAACGCCAAACTATCATTGGAAAGGCCGTTTAAATCAAATGGATTTACAGATGGCTTTTGCCTCTACTGTCGATAATCCTCTGTTAGACGGTGTTATGAGCAGTCGCTTTGATTTGCAGAGTAAAGGTGTCAGTAATAAGACACTTAAGAAAAATCTGAATGGTCTGTTTTCGTCCAAGTTGGAGCAGGTGAAAATAGAGGGTCTAGATGTAAATCAGCTATTAAACGGAACTTTGGAAGCGCAAGCCTCCAGTACCTTGCTAGAGAACGTTTACCTTGCTGGAAATTGGCATCAAGGAGTTTATTCTGCGAAACACTTTCGCGCCAATAGCGAACGTTTTTCAGGCAGTGGTTCGGGGACCTATGACCTGAATACGGCTGAAATTGATAGCCAGTTTTTATTGGCGATAGAAAAACCAACGCAGGCTTTCTCTCTGCTAAAAGGAGTGGCAGTGCCTTTGAGTTATCAAGGCTCTTTACAGGCAAAGAATGAAATCGCTTCTGAGAATGGTGGTGCTTATGAAAAAGCCCGTTGGAAAGTGGATATGGCTAAATTAATGGCATCGCCAGCGTATCACCCACAGCAAAAACAACTGATAGTGGAGTTAAGCAGTTTGTTTCAATAGGCATCTTTCAGGTCGTCTTAAGTACGTTCGAAGATTAAATCCCAAACACCATGACCTAAACGATGGCCGCGTTGCTCAAATTTCGTTAATGGACGGTAATCTGGGCGAGGCGTATAGGCTTGGGCTCCAGCCGTGTTGCGATAATTAGGTGCTTCACTCATGACCTCCATCATCTGCTTGGCATAATGTTCCCAATCCGTTGCCATGTGAAAATGTCCACCAAGTTTAAGGTGGCTGGCCACGGTTTGTGCAAATTCGGCTTGTAGGATGCGACGTTTGTTGTGACGCGTTTTATGCCAAGGGTCTGGAAAGAACAGGTACAGTCCGGCTAAGCTGGCTTTTGGAATGCAGCGCGCTAAGACCTCAATGGCGTCTTCGTTAAAAACGCGAACATTGGTCAAGCCTTTCTCTCCTATCAGTTTCAATAAAGCACCAATGCCAGGACGATGTACTTCAATACCTATATAGTTTTTATCTGGGTTGGCTTCTGCCATTGCCGCTAGGCTAGTCCCCATACCAAAACCGATTTCAACAATCGTCGGCGCCTCTCGGCCAAAAACAGCTGTTAAATCGAGGAGTTGATCTTGTAACTCTAATCCGAAGGTCGGCCAAAGCGTTTCAATCGCATTTTGTTGGGCTTGAGACAAGCGGCCTTGACGCATTGCAAAGCTTCTAATTCTAAACTCTTTAGGCTCGGTATTGGTCTCCGCAGTTTGTGGGTCAAGGGTTGGCTCTGACGAGTCGATTGCAGGTGTGTCTGAAGGTATTTGAGTCATAGTGAAATCTGAATTGGTTACGTTAAAAATAATCGGTATAGTATACCGTAATTCAAACTTAATTAACCCGGCTAAAAACGACCCTATGACTGAAAACACTGATAAGTTCACTGAAAAATTACTCACCTGGTTTGATCAATATGGTCGCCATGATCTACCTTGGCAGCATGCGATTACACCCTATCGAGTTTGGGTTTCTGAGATTATGTTGCAACAAACTCAAGTCAAAACTGTGATTCCCTACTTTGAACGTTTTATGCAAAGTTTTCCAAATTTGCAGGTCTTGGCAAGTGCTTCTCAGGATGAAGTATTAGGGCATTGGGCAGGTTTGGGTTATTACGCTAGGGGGCGAAATCTACACAAGGCGGCTGTGATGATTCGAAATGAATTTGAGGGCGAATTCCCAGCTACTTTTGATGAGATTTTATCCCTGCCTGGTATCGGACGTTCTACGGCCGGAGCCATCTTATCCATATCGCTTGGACAGCGTCAGGCCATTTTAGATGGCAATGTAAAGCGTGTATTAAGTCGCTATCTAGCGCTAGAAGGTTGGCCGGGTGAAAAGAATAATGAGCAAAAGTTGTGGTCGGTTGCTGATCTGTTAACCCCTGATCTGCGTTTTAATGATTACACTCAAGCGATTATGGATTTGGGTGCGACTCTGTGTACGCGTTCAAAACCGCAATGTGGAAGGTGCCCTGTTGCCGAATCTTGTGAGGCGCGACAACAGGATAGAGTGACAGAGTTTCCCTTTTCTAAACCTAAGAAAATCAAACCTATTAAAAAATCCTACTTTTTGATTCTAGAAAATCAGCAAGGTCAGGTGTTATTACAGCAGCGACCGCAGAAAGGGATTTGGGGTGGTTTATGGAGTTTTCCTGAGTATAGTTGCCTGCAAAGTTGTCAGACGGATGTGAAAAGGGCGGAAACAGAAACAGAGTCTGCTCAGAGTTTGGTAGAATGGGAAGTATTCCGTCATACGTTTAGCCATTACCATTTAGATATTCATCCCGTGATGTATCAAGGTGTTAGTGAAAACAGTATGCAATTTGAAGGTGAGTGGGTTCACAAACAGCAATTATGTCAGGCTGAGGTGAGTTTCGGAGTGCCCGCTCCAATTAGTAAAATAATGACTCTTATGGAGAAATAAAATGTCTAGAAAAGTAAAGTGCGTCAAAATGGGTGAAGAGTTAGATGGTTTAGATTTCTTACCCTTTCCTGGAGAGCTCGGTCAGAAAATTTTTGATAATGTCTCTAAAGAAGCATGGAAACAGTGGTTAGCCCAACAAACAATTTTGATTAATGAATACCGTCTTTCAAGTTTAGATCCGAAGGCGCGTAGCTTTTTAGCAGAAGAGATGCAGAAATATCTATTTAATGATGAAGATGTCGAAATGCCTGATGAATTTAAAGCGGTATAGACGATAGGTCTGCATTATTTGCACAAAGGGCGTTAACTCCCTTTGGTATAAATGCTCTAAAACAAAAAAGCCCGCATCAATCGCGGGCTTTTTTGTAAATCGATTTTAAGATCAATAAAGACTACTTGTGATATTGACCACTTAACTCTGTTACCGCAGTGATAAAGGCACCAGCATGATCTGGATTGATCTCTGGGTGAATACCATGGCCTAGGTTAAAGATATGACCTGTACCGTGCCCATACTGCTCTAGAATGGTAGCAACTTCTTGGCGAATACGTTCTGGAGAAGCATACAGCATGCAAGGATCCATATTACCCTGCAGCGCAACCCTGTCACCTACGCGCGCACGCGCTTCATCAATGTTGATTGTCCAGTCAAGGCCCAGTGCATCAGCGCCAGTGTCTGCCATTGCTTCTAACCACTGTCCACCACCTTTAGTGTATAGAATAACCGGTACTTTACGGCCATCATAGTCACGTATCAGGCCGTCTACAATCTTGTGCATATAACGTAAAGAGAACTCGTTATAGTCACGTGGTGTTAAGACTCCGCCCCAAGTGTCAAAGATTTGTACTGCTTGTGCACCAGACTGAATCTGCGCATTTAGATAGGCTATAACAGAATCTGCTAACACGTCCAAAATGTGATGTAGCGTGGCCGGTTGGTCAAACATCATCGCTTTAATTTTAGAGAAAGTCTTACTTGAACCACCTTCAACCATGTAAGTCGCTAGTGTCCAAGGACTTCCAGAGAAACCGATTAAAGGGACACTACCGTTTAGCTCTTTACGGATAGTGCTAACGGCATCCATCACATAACCTAAGTCAGAAGCCATATCAGGTACAAACAGTTTCTTAGCATCTGCCATGGTACGCACAGGGTTGCCAATGATTGGACCTTCGCCAGTTTCAAATCTTAAACCTAAGCCCATGGCATCTGGAATCGTTAAGATGTCAGAGAATAAAATCGCTGCATCTAATGGGAAACGCTCTAAAGGTTGCAGTGTTACTTCACAGGCAAGTTCTTTATTGCGGCATAGGTCCATAAAAGAACCGGCTACTTTACGGGTTGCACGGTACTCTGGAAGATAGCGTCCTGCTTGACGCATCATCCAAACAGGCGTGCGGTCAACTTCTTCTCTAAGAAGTGCACGTAATAAACGGTCGTTTTGTAGCTCTGCCATGGGAATGCCCTTTATCTGAATCAAAGAAAGAGACTATTCTAGCGGAAAGTAGGCCGTGCGAAAACTAAAAATGACCAGGCCTGGTCATTTTTAAGCAAGTTTCAATGGTTGCTACTAGACTCAAGAGGATTTAAGCCGCTTGTAATACGACTATTGGGTGTGCGGGTTCAGTTTATCGATTGAGAAAGGATGGTCGATAACCATAAACATAACGCCTTGATAGAGAAAGGCATGGCCACGTGCTTCGATGGTTTGACCTTTGAGGTATTTGATTTCATTGTAATCAAATAGATCCCAATATCTTTTTGGAATGCGAATGCCAGTGGTGTCCATATTGATGATGTAGTTGGTAGAGCTTTTCTCAACCTTTAAGACTTTACCCTGAATAATGTGAAAGCCTTCGTCTTGCGAGTTAAGCTCACTGCTTTTGGCGAGCGGAAAATGCGATACCGGATTCTTGGCAAGATAATCCCATAGCTGAAAACCTCCCTGGCGTGCTTTTTTCTCCGCTTCAAAATAACACTTCATATGCTTGATATTGCCATTTGAAATGCGGGTGACGGCAAAGCCACTTTCTAGAATCTTTTGTTGAACATTGGTGCCGTCTTTGAAAAAGAGGTGCACCAGTTGACGGCCAAATTTATCCACTTTAGTCGTGTCGTATTCCACGCCCACCTCTAAATCATTGTTAGCGAGGAGTGTATTTAGAAAGGTTTGCGATTCCTCGGCCAGTGGTTCACCAGGAGTGTGGAATTTCTGTTTACGCTCAATTTGAGGTGCATATAGACCGTTTAAGCGGACTCGTTTGCCCTGAATAATCAGATCACTACCATTGGTTGCGTAGCTGGCTTTGGCCCATAGATCGATTTTTTCGGCCGCGCAGGAGTCCACGGCTGCAAAGGTCGACCAGGAGAGTAAGCTTGAGCTGATTAAGAGTAGTATTGAGAGTATTATTTTAAACATAGTTCCGATTCTAATGGCTTTTGAGAGGAATACAATCTGTTTGTTCCATTAGACACAAGCTTGCACCTATTAAGGTAATTGTTGCGCCGGGCAGATGTCGATTTTAAGACGTTGTTGGCGCAGAATGGGCTTACTTATCTAAGTTATGGGCATAAAAAAAGCGCTAACGACTAAATGTCGGTAGCGCTTTTGAATAGAATCTTTAGGATAAATCCTAAATAAGCTATTAACGTCGAGCGTATTTCTGCTTGAACTTCTCAACACGACCTTCAGTATCGACAAGCGTTTGCTTACCAGTATAGAAAGGGTGAGATGCGCTAGAAACTTCCACACGTACTAGTGGGTAATCGTTACCGTCTAGAGTGATAGTTTCGCCTGAAGTTTTTTCAATGGTAGAACGAGTAATGAAAGTTTCGCCAGTTGAAATATCCTGGAAAACTACATCTTTATACTCTGGATGAATGTCTGGTTGCATAATGACGGTCCAATTAATTAGTTAATTCTGTAAAAGATAAGCATTATATTCATATAAATAGTAAATGCAAGTTCTTTTGTGATTAAGGTGATTCTAAAAGTAGGAGTTTATTGAAATAATCCCCTACCTATTAATGAGTGCTCAAAGTCCTTTAGTGGTCCTTAAACGAGAATTTTTAACGTTTCATGGATTCAAATAAAACGGCGTTCGTTTTAGAAACTTTCATTTGATCAATTAAAGTTTCAATCGCATCAATTTCATTTAACGTTTGTAAGAAACGACGAAGAATCCAAATGTTGTGGAGTTCATCTGATGTCGTCAATAGTTCCTCTTTACGGGTACCTGACTTAGTGATGTTGATTGCAGGGAAGACACGTTTTTCTGCAATGCTACGAGAAAGGTGAAGTTCCATATTACCGGTTCCTTTGAATTCTTCAAAGATAACTTCATCCATCTTAGAGCCTGTTTCAACCAAGGCTGTCGCGATAATGGTTAAAGAACCACCTTCTTCGATGTTACGTGCCGCACCAAAGAAACGCTTTGGACGGTGTAATGCATTGGCATCCACACCACCCGTTAGGATCTTCCCTGAAGAAGGTACAACCGTGTTATAAGCACGAGCTAAACGGGTAATTGAATCTAATAGAATGATAACATCTGTCTTATGTTCTACTAAGCGTTTAGCTTTCTCAATCACCATCTCGGCAACCTGTACATGGCGGGTCGCTGGCTCATCAAAGGTAGAAGAGATAACTTCACCTTTAACGGTGCGCTGCATTTCGGTCACTTCTTCCGGGCGCTCATCAATCAATAATACAATCAAATAAGCATCAGGATGATTCTCAGCGATAGACTGTGCCATCTGCTGCAAAATAACCGTTTTACCTGATTTTGGCGGCGCCACAATCAATCCACGTTGACCTTTACCGAACGGAGCTGCGATATCGATAATACGTGGTGCGATGTCTTCTGTACTACCATTACCAATTTCCATGGTTAGGCGTTCAGTAGGGTGTAGCGGCGTTAAGTTTTCAAAAGCAATTTTCTTACTTGCAACAACAGGATCTTCATAGTTGATGGTTTCAACTTTTAACAACGCAAAATAACGCTCGCCGTCTTTCGGTGGGCGAATCTTACCTTGAATGGTATCGCCTTTGCGCAATCCAAAACGACGGATTTGACTAGGTGAGACATAAAGGTCATCCGGTCCCGCTAAATAAGAGCCATCGGCAGAGCGCAAGAATCCAAAGCCATCGGGCAGAATTTCTAATGCACCTTCACCAAAGATATCCTCACCCTTTTTCGAGTGCGCTTTTAAGATAGCAAAAATCATATCTTGTTTACGTAAGCGAGCTAGGTTATCCAGCCCCATAGTGGCTGCTAAATCTAGTAGAGAAGCGGCGGATTGTTTTTTTAAGTCTAATAAATGCATAGTTTTTTGGGTATCTGTAGGATTGGTTTAAGGATCTTTGGTTTAGGGTCACTCTCTTTTACAGAGCGTGTCTAAATGATTTTGGATTCGTAAGAATTTCGAAAGGATGGAGAGTCAATCTCCTAAGCCACCATTGATGGCTCAGGGGGAGCAACTTAAAGGTTGCCGTCTAAGAATGTATTCAATTGTGATTTAGAAAGTGCACCTACGTGGGTTGCATCGACTTCACCATTTTTGAATAACATTAATGTAGGAATACCACGAACACCATATTTAGGGGGAGTTGCTGGATTTTCATCAATGTTTAGTTTGGCCATTTTTACTTTACCTTCGTACTCGGTCGCCGCATCGTCTAAAATTGGGGCAATCATTTTACAAGGTCCACACCACTCAGCCCAAAAGTCGACTAGGACTGGGACATCTGATTGTAGAACTTCGGTATCGAAATTAGCATCGCTTGTTGAAATCATAATTTCTCCTGAAATTTTCTGTGTTTCTAGTTAGTTATACTTCTAAAGAATGCACCCATACTTAATTTGCACGATTTATTTAAAGCGTGAAAATAGGTCGGTTTAGATTCGTTTAGGGATGTTTCTGACGATGAATAGACTGGAAATCTTTAGATTTTAAAGCCATTCAATTGAATCAATGAATTTTGAATATTTGCAATTATTACATGACCGAGCAGAGTAGTGCAAGGTTTATTGTGTAAACAATGTCATTATTTAACTCTGGGGTTGTGAAAAAATAAGCAAAATAATCAATTCTGTTATACGTTTTCTTACCTGTTATCGGTATTTTACGTGCTGAGAAGCGGTAAAACGGCTTGAATTGCTTAATCCATTTGAGAAGGTCAGGTTAGAGGCCTTAAATTGCGATAAAATCTGCACTTCATTAAGCTTAACTAAAGTTTACCGACTCTTCTTATGCTAACAATAGCACTGAATACATTGAACCGTTTTGGAACCCCATGGATATTTCTTATATATTAAATGATTTAAACGACGCACAGCGTGAGGCCATTACCGCTGAAAATACGCACGCTCTGGTTTTGGCCGGGGCAGGCAGCGGTAAAACTCGCGTTTTGGTGCATCGCATTGCCTGGTTAACCCAGGTCATGGGATTCTCACCTTATAATGTACTCGCCGTCACCTTTACTAATAAGGCGTCGAGTGAGATGCGCGGCCGTATTGAATCGTTAATAGGTCAACAGGCAGGCGGCTTGACCATGGGGACTTTCCATGGCATTGCTTATCGACTACTTCGTCAACATTATCAAGAAGTGGGTTTACCGCAAGGTTTTCAGATTTTAGATTCTGATGATCAAAAACGCGTCATTAAACGTCTGTTGAAAGCGATGGAACTGGATGAGAGTCAGTGGCCACACAAGCAAATTCAAGCCTTTATTAACGGCGAGAAAGAAGAGGGTAGACGTCCGCACCATATTGATATTGATCACAATCCTTTCGTCGGTAAGATGGTGCAAGTTTATAAAGCTTATGAAGAGCAGTGTAAGCGCTCAGGCCTGGTGGATTTTGCCGAGTTACTGTTAAGAGCCCATGAGTTGTGGCTCAAAAATCCGCAAGTATTGGCACATTATCAAGCACGTTATCAACATATTTTGGTCGATGAGTTTCAAGATACCAATAGTTTACAGTATGCCTGGTTACGCGTTTTAGCAGGGGGCTCAGGTAAGTTGTTTGTGGTAGGTGATGATGATCAGTCTATCTATGGTTGGCGTGGTGCTAAGGTCGAAAATATCCGCCAGTTTGAAGAAGACTTTGCGAATGTCAAAATGGTTCGTCTCGAACAAAACTATCGTTCTACAGGTACCATTCTAAAAGCCGCCAATGCCTTGATTGCCCATAACACCACTCGAATGGGCAAGCAGTTATGGTCTGCTGGCGAAGAGGGCGACTTGATTAAAGTCTATGAAGCCTTTAATGAATACGATGAAGCGCGTTATGTCTGTGGCCAGATTGAGGCTTGGTGTGAGCAGGGAGGCGCGCGTAATGAAGCAGCGGTTTTATATCGCTCCAATGCCCAGTCACGCGTCATGGAGCAAGCCTTAATGCAGGCTCAAATTCCCTATCGTGTTTATGGCGGCTTACGCTTTTATGATCGTGCGGAAATCAGAGATATATTGAGTTATCTCCGTTTATTGATGAATCGTGATGATGATGCGGCTTTTGAACGCGCCTATAATCATCCGCCACGCGGTATAGGTCAAAAAACCGCCGAGAGTATTCGAGAAGTCGCCAAGCATAATCAAATTCCATTATGGCAAGCCGCCGAGCAATTGGTTGAACAGGGTTTAACCCCTCGCGCTAAAACTTCGATTGCCAACTTTTTGGGATTGATTGAAAGTTTAACGGAAGCCACTTTAGGTCTCTCTTTAGAAGAGCAGATGTTAAAGGTCGTAGCACGCTCGGGTCTGCAAGCCCATTTTGAAAAAGACAGTTCAGAGCAAGGTAAAGGTCGTCTTGAAAATATTGATGAGTTGATTAATGCCGCAGGCCAGTTTAAACAAACGCAGTCACAAACCACTGCTGAAGGCTTACCCACAGAAAGCCAAGTGATAACCGATGGCGTTGATGTCATAGCGCAACAAGATGGCACCCTGTTACAAAATCCGCAATACGACAATCCATTGGCAGATTTCTTGGCGCAAGCCGCATTAGAAGCTGGAGAACGGCAAGCCGATGAGTCGGAATCAGCGGTGCAACTAATGACTATCCATGCCGCTAAAGGGTTGGAATTTCCATTGGTGTTTATGATTGGCGTCGAAGAGGGGCTGTTCCCATCGCAACGTTCGTTTGATGATCCTGCCAGTTTGGAAGAGGAACGTCGCTTGGCCTATGTTGGAGTGACGCGAGCTGAAAAGCAGTTGATCATTACCTTTGCCAATCATCGCCGTCTACACGGCACAGAAATTTACCCAATGCCTTCACGATTTATTAAAGAAATTCCAACCGACTGTGTTGATTTTGTCCGTCTTTCAGGAACGGTAAGGCCAACCATTGGTGGCGGTTGTGACACAGGCATGAATGCCAGCTTAAAGGCCGCATTGGCCGCAGAAAATGAAACCGGTTTCAGCACTGGCGAACGCGTTTTTCATCAGAAGTTTGGTGAAGGCACTGTGGTCGGGGTCGAAGGCAGTGGTGATCATGCCCGTATCAATGTTAATTTTAAAAATGCCGGCTCTAAATGGTTGGTAACGGCCTATGCAAATCTGCAAAAGAAGTAAACAGTGATATGAAAACTAAACGCTTTACAGCAGAAATCACCACAGAATTTCCTGACGCAACGACTGTATTGTTACAAGTTCGTGAGTTATTGACGGCAGGTATGTTGAAACCGGTTGATTTAACGATACAGGCAGGGCAACTCTGGATGTTGTCAGGGGTCTCTGGAATTGGCAAGTCGCAACTGTTGAAAGCCATTGCCGACCTGATTCCACATAGTGGCCAGGCCTGGTTAAATGGCAAAGCGCAGACGGATGTTTGTGCGGATCAATGGCGCCAGCAGGTGATGTATTTTTCGGCGGAAACCGCTTGGTGGACAGAGCGGGTGGCAGAACATTTTGAAACATTGCCAACGGCCGAGCAATTGCAAGCTTTGGGCTTAAATGAGTCGTTTTTACAGAAAAACCCCGAGAGTCTATCGAGTGGCGAAAAGCAACGTTTAGCTTTATTGCGCGGGTTGCAATATCAGCCAAAAGTGCTGTTGTTAGATGAAATTACCGCCAACTTAGATGAAGCCAGCACATTGCAGGTTGAAGAATTTTTGCAGCAATATATTCAAGAACCCTCTGTCGTGGCGGCGCATCCCGGATCACAACAACCGCACAATGAGGACTCTGCACGCGCTATTTTGTGGATTTCGCATGACACCCATCAATGTCAGCGCTTGAGTCCTCCTGAGTTACAGTTGGTATTAAACAAATGAATAGAGAGCAAATTCGACCAGGCCTGGTCATTTTAAAAGCCGCGCTTATGGCAGGAAGGCAAGTATGTTGACCATCAGTTATTGGGATTTGCTGACATTGTCAGTGTTAGTGATTTTATTGGGAATCGTCTTGTGGCTTAACGGCTTTAGCCAAGTTAAACAACTGTGGTGGGCCAGTCTGCGCATGACGGTACAACTACTGTTTATGGGAGTGTGGTTAAGTTGGGTGTTCTATGCCGATAATCCTTTGTGGATTGTCCTGGTGGGGTTTGTGATGCTTAGTGCCGCTGGCTACGAAATTAGCAAACGTCAAAAATATCGTTTTACTTACGTTTACAGTATAGCGATTGGTTTATTGTCATTGTCATTGACATCACTGCTTTTATTGGTCGGTGTGCTCGTGTTTGTGATTCAGCCAGAGCCTTGGTATCAACCACAATATATGATTCCCTTATTGGGAATGTTATTAGGCAATAGTATGACGGCGATTGGTGTGGGGTTAGATACGCTGACACGCAATGCGGTCCAGCTGAAGCCTAAAGTCGAAGCACAGCTCGCTTTGGGGAAAACGGCTAAACAGTCGATGGAATTTATTCGAGAGCAAAGTTTGCATGCCGCTATGATTCCTGTAATCAACATGCTGGTCGCAGCGGGTATTGTCTCTCTGCCCGGTATGATGACTGGGCAAATTCTAGCCGGTGTAGATCCCATGGAAGCGGTTAAATATCAAATTGTGATTATGTTATTGATTGCTACATCGACTGGGTTAGGGACCCTTATCGCTGTAGCGATGGCCAGCCGTAGATTATTTGATAATCGACAGCGCCTGCAACTCCATGTTCTCAGTAAAACGTGAGTTATAGCAAAAAGCTTTTAATCTCGGTAATGCTTGATTACTGAACCGTGGTCAATCCTAATGAATTCCATGCCTGCATACCACCCCGGTACCAATGAATTTTATGGGCAGGATAACCCATGCTCACCAGCGCTATAATATTGGTCGGCGATTGGCTACACCAAGCGCCATTACAGAACAATACCAACTCTTTGGCTTTAGAGAAGTCCCAGATATTGTCTTCAAGCGTCGCCCCAAAACGATCTGTTAAAATACTCTCAACCACAATAGGCTCGTAGGTAGAGGCTTTACGGTAAAGTTGCGTCCAAGGAATATTGATCGCACTGGGAATAGTGCCTTTAGCCACCCAGTCAGGCGTTCTAGAATCAATAATCAATAGGTTCTTGTCACCACTTGCGAGACGTTTTAGAAAGCCCAGCATCTCAACTTCACCAATCGTATTGACCCCTGGTAAGAGTTGAATGGGCTGCACGCAAAAGGGCGGACACTCTCTTGAAGTCAAGGCATAGTCATCAATGATTTTGTTCTGAGTATTTTGATTACGCTGGATGGTGACGGGCTTGCCCTGGTGTTTGACCGTGATGGCGCCAATGTCTTTAGTGATATTGACCTTGACCTTGAGTTTGGGCTCAGGCTCAGCTGCTTTGACGATAATCGTGCCGCTGATGATGAATACAGTAATACCGGTGAGTAGTAATTTATAGTACTTCATGTCTATTCTTCCTCTGAGGATGGTTTTCATTAAGTATTTTAACTTATGCTTTAGTCCAAAGATATTAAAATAACTATGTTAATAATGATATTGTTTTGGAGAGAAATTTAATGGATGGTTTGAGAAGTGGATATTTTGAATTTGAATTCTGTAAATTTAATTCCGAGTCTTTTTTGCCAACTCTTATCGACAAACAAGGGCAAATAGGTCAGGTATTATTTGGCGTAACCGAATGGTGTGCCGAGCAGAACTAATAGGAAATAAAGGTGTTGTAAAACAAAAAAGCGCAGGTTAGTCCACGCTTTTTGAAAGTGACCAGGCCTGGCATGTTCTGCAGTTTTACAGAATCATGAGAGTGCAGGGCACGTCCTGCGGCTTTAAAATATTATGTGAGCGCAGGGTCAAACCAAAAAAACAGCAAACTATTCATTCTAAAAAATCGTGATTTGGTGGCTTCGTGGTTTAGATTTTCGCGGCACAGGTGTTAAGCGCGAGATAAAAACTTACCGGTCAAAGTACTGACCTTCACAATCTCATTCGGTTCAATAAACTCAGGTACCTGAATCTCATGCCCCGTTGACAGTTTTGCTGGTTTGGTACGGCCTGCGCCACTGGCTTTGCTACCAGGGTTGGTTTCGATTACTTCTAGTTCAACATTGGTTGGCAGTTCAATGGCCAGCACTTGGTCTTCCCATAACAACGCGGTAATCCCGCTGAGTCCTTCGGTAATGTATTTTTTTTCATCTTCCAGGTCATCAGCATTTAACAAGTATTGGCTGTAGTCTTCATTGTTCATAAAAACGTAGTCATCACCATCGGTATAAGAGAACATGACCGGTACTTTCGGGCAATCGATCTCTTTTAACAGGTCATCACTTTTAAAGGTTTCATTGACTTTTTGCCCGGTTTTCAGGTTGTTGAAACGCATTTTGTAAAGGGTCGATGCGCCACGAGAAGAGGGATTGCGAACATCGTAGGTTTTCAGGATGTGGGGAACGCCATTGATTTCAACAACGTCGCCTTTTTTGAGTTCACTGACTTTAGGCATGGGTGGTTCCTTTTATGATTAAGAGCGACACAACATGCGATAGTATGGTTGGCCAATTTTGTGGACTATTTTCGGTAGTTTGTCTCAGGAATGCAAGCAGTCTTTTACAGGGAACCTCTGTCACCGTGATAGGTTTTGTGATGCCATGTAGTCGTTGTAGATGCCGGTCTTATTTGCCGAGAGTGTTTTCGGCTGAACTATAGCCAAACTCAATCATCTCATTGATTTTGTTGAACTCCAACATGCCGCAGGCATCGCGCGGAATTTCAATGATTATGTCGGGTGGATAGGCGGCGAGTTGTTGGCGAGCGATACTACTTTGCATGCTATCAAAGGCTTTGTTGCTGATGTCAATCATATCCCAGCTTACAGGTGTTTCAATCGCAGAGTCTTCAGGAAAAAATCGGCTCATGAGTGAGTCGAATAAAGCGGAAACATTATTTAACCAAGAATCCTCATTGAGGTCTGTTTCTACCGGGGTGGCTGGCAGTTCAACCGCTTTGGGTTTGCCGCCGAGATTGACCGCAATAATTAAATCGTTGGTTTGCCCAAAGGTGGGCGCGATGGGCACTGGATTAAGTACACCACCATCCACTAGTGTAATGCCATGTTTATGGAAGGGGGTGAAAATCATCGGTAGGGCGGTAGAGGCGCGCATGGCGTCTAGCAACGAACCTTTTTGCAGCCAGACCTCTTTTTCATTTTCAATGTCTGTCGCGACGGCGGTAAAGGGAATGGCCAGCTCTTCAATATTGGGATTGCCCAATACCTTTCTAAAGGCTTCGACGAGTTTATCGCCTTTAATCAAGCCGCTACGATTCCACGCAATGTCAGCCAGGCCAAGAATGTCGGTATTGCTTAACTGTTTAAACCAGACTTCACATTCATCGAGTTTTCCAGCAGCATAAATGCCGCCAATTAAAGCCCCTATGGAGCTGCCAGATATGGAGTTTATTTGGTAGTTGTGTTCTTCCAACCAACGAATAACGCCAATATGCGCCAAACCACGCGCACCACCGCTGCCTAAAATCAGCGAGACAGTTTTTTTTGTGGGTTTGGTGTTCGACGATTGTTTTGGCAAAGCCATTGAAATACTCCCTTCAGGTCATCGTTACTTTAGAGCATCAGCGACAATCGCTTTAGCTTCATTAAGAATTTGATCAAGATGCTGTTGACCTTTAAAGCTCTCGGCATAGATTTTATAGATCTCTTCAGTGCCCGATGGACGGGCCGCAAACCAACTATTTTCGGTGGTTATTTTAAGGCCGCCAATTGCCGCGCCATTGCCCGGTGCGTGCGTCAGTTTAGCGGTAATGGCTTCGCCCGCTAAGCTATCCGCTTTGACCATCTCGGGTGAAAGGTTGCTTAAGATCGCTTTTTCCGCACGATTGGCAGGGGCATCAATTCGGCTGTAAATCGGATCCCCAAACTGGGCGGTGAGTTCTTGATAGAGCACACCAGGATCTTTACCAGTGACGGCCGTAATCTCTGCGGCGAGTAAATTAAGGATAATACCGTCTTTATCGGTACTCCAGGGCCCACCATCAAAACGTAAGAAAGAAGCACCTGCTGACTCTTCGCCACCGAAGCCAAAAGTCCCTGTTTGTAAACCGTCTACAAACCATTTAAAACCAACCGGGACTTCTGATAAGTTCAGATTGTTGGCAGTGGCGACACGGTCGATCATCGAACTAGAGACTAAGGTTTTACCGACAGCGGCATTGGTTGGCCAGTTAGGACGATGCGTAAATAGGTATTGAATAACGACCGCTAAATAATGGTTAGGGTTCATTAAACCGACCGACTTGGTGACAATGCCGTGACGATCGACATCAGGATCATTGCCAAAAGCTAAGTCATATTTGTCTTTAAGTTTAATCAGACCAGCCATGGCGTAAGGCGATGAACAATCCATGCGAATTTTGCCATCTTTATCAACATGCATAAACGAGAAAGTAGGGTCGACTTGTGGGTTGATAATAGTTAAATCCAAACCGTAAAAATCTGCAATCGGTTTCCAGTAATCTACCGCCGCGCCACCCATTGGATCAATCGCCAATTTTAAACCAGCGTCTTTAATGGCTTGCATATTGACGACCTTATCCAGGTTTTCGACATAAGGTTTGATTAAATCAGTCGGTGTGACGTAGTCCGAAGCCATCGCCGCCGTTAACGACAGCCGTTTGACTTTAGTAGAACCTTCCAGAATAATCTCATTAGCTCTATTTTGAATCCATGAGGTGGCATCGGTATCAGCTGGGCCGCCCGTTGGTAAATTGTATTTAAAGCCTCCGTCTTGTGGCGGGTTGTGCGAAGGGGTAATAATTACACCATCGGCGAAACCAACTTGGCGGCCTTCGTTGTAGGTGAGGATGGCATGGGAAATCACTGGCGTAGGCGTATAACGACCATTCGACTGAATAAAGAGATGAATCTTATTGGCGGCAAAGACTTCAATCGCCGTGGCATGCGCCGCTTCAGACAACGCATGGGTATCCATTCCTATATACAGAGGGCCATTGGTATTCTCTAGGTAGCGGTACTCGACAATCGCCTGACAAATCGCTGCAATATGGACTTCATTAAAAGTGGTTTTACTCGAACAACCACGATGCCCAGAGGTACCAAAACTTACCGCTTGATCGGGATTATTGACATCTGGTTTGTGGGTGTAATAGTCTGCCATCAATAGCGGAATATTTTCTAAAAGGGAATAAGGGGCTTTTTTGCCGGCTAATGGAGAATTTGCCATGGATCAGATCGCTCGCTCTTTAGAATTTAATGGATTGATGTCGTTTTAAGTTCGTTGGAATGATTATATAGAGGAACAGGAATAATACTTAAGAAAAATGCCATATAAAATAGAGTTAAGCTGGACTGGTTTATATGGAGAGAAGCGTTCAGGTAAGTGTACGTTAAAGATAGTCATTTAACGCTATATTTGGTTTATAATTCCGCCCATGAATCTTTGCTCAATGCCTCGATTAGGAGTGTCGCACTTTAACATTAAGTGGATAGCGCCTTTAATTATGCTGTTTGTGTTAACACAAACGGCAGGTTTGTTGCATTCTGAAATTCACCCGTTCCACGAACATACCGCCAGCTGTGATCTATTTGATCAGTTAGCACAACCGATCGATGGTCCTGAACCCTTTGCGACCAATATCAGCGTGCCGCATTATCTTTCCTCGCCAAATAGTACGTTGGTTTCAGTGTACAGTGCGGTATATCAACCTCACGCCTATAGCCGAGCCCCGCCTTTAGCCTAATTATTTTGTTCAAAATCAAACAAATTAATTATTAGGATTTAGCATGCGATTAAATAAAATTACGCTGGCGGTTTATATCGCCACGCTTTCAGTGTCTGCGCACGCGCAAACAAACACAGAAACCAACTCAGTAACCCCCTTTGAAGCACATCTAGTAACAACGCTCTCTGAAGTGACCGTTTCGGCCTCACCGATACATGACCATCAAGCATTTGAAGTCCCTTCGCAAATCGACCGTTTAGCCGATAGTGATAAAATGGCGCGCGACAGTAGTTCTTTGGGCGAGATGTTAGAAGTAATCCCTGGCGTCAACAATATGTCTGCTGGCGCGCAATCCGGTAAACCCGTGATTCGCGGCTTGACGGGCAATCGGGTCAAAGTCTTATCTAACGGTCAAAGCACCGATTATCAAGCCTATGGCACACGCCATTTACCGAATACAGACAGTTATTTAGCCGAATCGGTTGAGGTGATTCGTGGCCCACAAAGTGTACTCTATGGTTCAGAAGCTTTAGGGGGCGTCGTAAATGTCATTCAGGCTAGAATTCCCTATGGTCAGGATGTTCACGGTGAAGTCGCCAGTGAATACAATATTAGCAACCAAGAGACCATGTTGGGTATGAAAGTGGGTGCAGGTTCCGAACACTTTGGTTTGACGCTGGGAGTTGTGAAACGTGATGGTGACAACTTTTCCGTACCCAGTGCGGCTTCCGCGCAGGGTGCGGTTCCCGGTGATGTCTCGAACGATAAACCGTTGTTTGTCGGTGAAGTGCCATTTACCAATTTTGAAAATAAATCTGGCAATATTGGGTTCGGTTATCAAGACAATTGGGGAGTGGTTGAGTTGCGTCATACCCAATGGCAATCTAAACAAAACTATTTGGGTGTCGAAGTGGTGGATGGGCAATTTGAAGCCTTAGCCGCAGGACAAAAATTACAAAATGATGAGACGCAGTTAAAAGCCGAGTTTGAGTTGGGCAATGATTGGCTTTTAAAACCTAATTTGACCCATACGCGTAACGCCCGTGAAGCCTCGCACGAATTGCCTTATGAAAACATGGCCGAAGATAAAGGTACGGATCATTATTTAGATTTATTGGTAAAGCGTGACGACGTTAAATTGGCTATACAGCACCCTAAAATGGGTGGTTTTGTAGGGGAGCTTGGCTTTGAATTGAGCGAAAAACAACAAGACTTACGTTCTGGTGAATTAACGCCATCGGCTAAGGAGTCTAAACGTGCTGTCTACTTGTTTGAGGAAGCTGACTATGACAAATGGCTGGTGCAGTTTGGTCTGCGTTATGACTGGCATACAGTGACAGCGCCGTTGGACGGAAATAACGCTCATTTTGTGGATTTAGGAGTGTTTGATGAGACCAATAATGCCCGTGATTTTGAGGTGATGAGTGGCTCGTTGGGGGCAACCTATCGTATTGATCCACAATGGAGCTTGGCCGCCAATATGGCAAGAGGTTTCCGTGCGCCGACTATTTTTGAATTGTATGCCGGCGGCGAACATGGCGGCGTGCAAGCTTTTCAAATTGGTAACCCGGCGTTAGAAGCGGAAACGGCATTAAATACCGACTTATCCCTAAGATGGCAAACGCCTAAAACCCAAATGGTGGCTACGATTTATCAAAACTGGATTGATAATTACATCTATTTAGCCAATGAATTGAATCCCGACGGGACTGTAGAAGCTACCCTAAATGAGACGGGTACAGCTGATATTCCGGTTATGAAAGCTCAACAAACCAATGCTTTGATTCATGGCTTTGAGTTAAGTGTGAAACACGAGTTTAACCCGACCTGGTCAACGGATTTAGCGTTAGAGTTAATTGAGGGTTCAGATACTAAAAACAGCCAGAGTCTGCCTTTAATACCGGCAAATAACGTGCGGATTAATGTGCATTATCAGCCAGAAAATTTCGTCGATTTACATAAACAAAAAATAAGTTTAGGGGTAAAGTTGGCTGACAGCAAAAATGCAGCAGGCCGTTATGAACCGTTTTCACAGTTTGATGATATGCCATTTGGAACCGCATCCACACAAGCTTATGCTCTGTGGAATCTGGGGTACCAAGCGCAAGTGAAACTTGATAAGCAAATCTTGTCTTTAGGGGCAAGTGTCGATAATTTGTTCGATACCGCTTATGTTGATTTCTTAAATACTTATAAAGGCTATACTTTAAATTCTGGTAGAAATATTAAATTAAGCGTTCGCTTAGATTTCTAACGAAAAATGACTTTGCGCATTAAGCGTGAATTCAATATGCCTTAAGTAGTGGCATTTAAACTAAAGCCTGTCTATTCTTTCTGGAATAGGCAGGTTTTTTAATTTTAGGAACTGATTTTTTATTGAACCAGGCCTGGTAGAATAGAAAGAAGTCTAATTGTAAGTCTTGAAAGCTCTGGGTTTAATCCCTATTTAGAGACAATTAAAGAATTTAAGGAATCGTTAAACATTATGAGTAAAGATTATTATGCGATTTTAGGCGTTTCTCGCAGTGCGAGTGATGCTGAAATTAAAAAAGCCTATCGCAAAATGGCCGCTAAAGTTCATCCAGATAAACCGACGGGCGATGAAGCAAAATTTAAAGAGTTGAGCGAAGCGTACGAAACCCTAAGTGATGCTGAAAAACGCAATATGTATGACCAGTATGGTGCAGATTATGAACAACGTGGCGGAGGTGGGCACGGTGGTTTTGGTGGCGGTCAGGACTACGGTGATATCTTTGGTGATATGTTTGGCGGCGGAGGCTTCGGTGGCGGTCAAGGTGGTTTTGGACAGCAACAAGCTCGACCTCAAAAAGGCGCTGATCAAACCGTTAAGATCATGTTGACGTTAGAAGAAGCGATTGAAGGTACCGAGCGTATCATCAATGTACAAATGGGTGATTCACGTAGCCAATCTTATTCTTATGATACTCATCCGATTAAGGTCAAAATCCCAGCAGGCGTTCTTAAAGATCAAAAAATTCGTGTTAAAGAGAAAGGCTTTAGCGGTCTCAGTGGCGGGCCAGACGGTGATGTGCTGATTGAAATAAATCTGCAGAAGCATCCGCACTATGAAGTGGAAGGTAAGGATGTTTATTTAGATTTAGCGCTGACACCGTGGGAAGCCGCTTTAGGTGCGAAGGTCGAAATTCCAACGCTGAAAGGCAAGATTAAAATGGGCATTGCGGCCGGTACACAGTCTGGTGCAAAACTTAGAATTAAAGGCCGAGGATTGGGTAAGGTACCGGGTAATCAGTATGTGATTATTCAAATTAATGTTCCAGTGCCAATCACCGATGAGCAAAAAGCGCTCTATGAAAAGATGGCTGAGATCATGCCATTTAATCCGCGTGAGGATTTTTAAGAGACTTTCTTAAAATAGTCGGTTTGTAAAAAGGGGGAGCAGATGCTTCCCTTTTTTTATGTCCAAAGTAGTGCTTTTGATACGTTGCGTTTAGTAAAAGGTTTGAGTAAGTTAAAAAATCTGATTTAAAGTTATGTTTTGCATAGAATGGTATACACAATTATAAACAGGATAACAATGATATGAAACGTAGAGATTTTATTGGCGCCATTGCTGGTGCAACGGCGGCCACAACTTTAACCGCTTGTGGTAAAGATGAAGCACCTGCACAATCGGCTTCCAATGAGTCGCAAAAAACCTATGACTGGAAGATGGTCACCACTTGGCCAAAGAACTTTCCAGGTCTGGGGACGGGAGCCAATAATATCGCCAAGTTGATAACCGAAATGTCTGGTGGGCGAATCAATGTAAAAGTTTATGGTGCAGGCGAAATGGTGGGGGCGTTTGAGGTATTTGACGCTGTCTCTAGTGGTAATGCTCAATTAGGTCATGCCGGTGCTTATTATTGGAAAGGTAAGATTCCTAGCGCCGCCTTTTTTTCATCGGTGCCTTTTGGTTTAACGGCTCAAGAGATGAATGCTTGGTTGTATTACGGCGGAGGTTTAGCCTTATGGGAAGAAGCTTATAAACCGTTTGGATTGATTCCAAATCCGGGTGGCAACACCGGAACGCAAATGGGCGGTTGGTTCAATAAAGAAATTAACAGCCTAGAAGACCTGAAAGGTTTGAAAATGCGTATGCCTGGTTTAGGGGGCGAAGTGCTGAAACGTGCTGGTGGTATTCCTGTAACCTTGCCTGGTGGGGAGCTGTTCCCAGCGATGCAGTCCGGAGCGTTGGATGCGACGGAGTGGGTTGGACCTTATAATGATTTAGCGTTTGGCTTTTACAAAACCGCTAAATATTACTATACGCCCGGTTGGCATGAGCCAGGTACGGCAATGGAATGTATGATTAATGAAGCGGCGTTTAATGAGTTGCCAGCGGATTTACAAAGCATTGTGCGTAATGCCATTAAGGTCGCTAATGCAGATATGTTAGCGGAATACACCGCGCGTAATGAGCAAGCATTGCAGACTTTAATCACCAAGCATAATGTCCAGTTACGTCACTTCCCGGATTCGGTGCTTAAAAAACTTAAAACCATCTCAGCAGAAGTGGTGGAAGAGGAAGCGAAGATCGATGCGCTTTCTACTAAAGTCTGGGCATCACAAAAAGCCTTTAAGGAGCAGGTCATGCAATGGACGGACATTTCTGAGTTGGCTTATTTAAAAGCGCGTGCTTTATAGGAATGTAACGAACTGTTGTGAGCGTATTTTATTAAAACCCAACTGACCAGGCCTGGTCAGTTGGGTTTTTTTGTGTCTAATGAAAGGTAGGTGCGGTATAAAACCATTTCTTAAAGCTGTTTTTATGTGTGATGAAGGCGTTTATACTGGAGTGAAAAGGCGTTTTGAGTGAAATTAACTTATATAATTAGATAGATTAACAGTGAGAGAAAATCCCATGAAAATCGTTTCTTATAGTTGCAAATCTTATGATAAACAGGCGCTTGGCCGTGTCTTTGAAGATTCATGGGACAGCGTATATCTGAAAGTGTTATTAGATTTAGATACCTTGGCCTATGCACAGGGCGCTGAAGTGGTCAGTGTTTTTGTGAATGATCATTTAGAGGATAAGGTGCTCAAAATTTTAGCCGAGGGCGGAACGCGCTTGATTGCGTTACGTTGTGCGGGTTTTAATCAAGTAGATTTACAAGCCGCTAGCGATCTGGGCATTTCAGTGGTTCGTGTGCCTGCTTACTCTCCTTACGCAGTGGCAGAACATACCGTGGGTTTAATGTTAGCGTTAAACCGCAAACTTTACCGCGCCTATAATCGCATTAGAGAAGGCAACTTTTCTCTAAATGGCTTGTTAGGTTTTGATATGCATGGCAAAACAGTAGGCATCATTGGCGCGGGTAAAATCGGCCGTTTAGTGGGTAAAATGCTCAAGGCCTTTGGTTGTCATGTCTTGGTTTATGACCCATTTGAATGTCAGGTCTGCCAAGAACTCGGCATAGAACAGGTTGACTTGGAAAGTATTTGGGCCCATTCAGATATTATTTCATTACACTGCCCTTTAACCACCGAGAACACGCATATTATTGATGCTAATTCTATTGCCAAAATGAAAACCGGTGTGATGTTGATTAATACGGGACGTGGAGCTTTAATGGCGACCGAGGCCATCATTGATGGCCTTAAATCCAAGAAAATCGGTTATTTGGGTTTAGATACTTATGAAAAAGAGAGCGCTCTGTTTTTTGAAGATCACTCCGGTGAAATCATTCAGGATGATGTCTTTGAACGTTTGCTGACTTTTCCGAATGTATTGGTCACTGGGCATCAGGCTTATTTTACCCAAGAAGCTCTGTCGGATATTGCAGAAACCACAGCAAAAAATATAAAAGCCTATCAAAGCAAACAACCCTTAATCAACGTCGTTAAAGTCGAATGATATCGACTTAATGGCATGGTTATCATCTCTTAAAGCACACGCTACACTTCCCAGTAAGGGACTATAAAGACTCTCTTTTAGAGGCAGGGCGCTTGTTCGGCTTTACTAAATAGGCTTTTACGGGCTTGATGTTTATAGGCCGCATTCAGATATTGTTCGGGTTGGCCTTGTAGTAGGTAAATAAAATCCCCCTTTTTTAAATCCTCTGCCGAATAGTTTGGCCGAGTAGGATCTTCTACTATCTGTGGACTCAGCACGGCAATCTTTAGTGCGGGGTTCAGATTTTTCAGTGCCGCAACCGTTCCCAAATGATTTTCACTGTGAAAACTGCCTGTGATATGCAGGATTTGAGCTTGTGGATTTTCTAACCAGGCCTGGTAGATTGATTCTGCCATGGTGTTATCACGCGTTAACTGGGCTAAATAACTGTTTTCTTTAGATTCTGCTGTCAGTTGTCTAGCGTTTGCCAAAAAATCCATATAACGTTGACGATATTCAGCATTATCTGTAAAGGGTTTGCTGGCAATCAAGAAACGCTCTTCGGTTGACAGTTTATCCAAATAGGCTACGCCCTGGCGACCAATGCAACGGACAATATCGGCTGAGGCATTGGCCGCAATCACCGGGATAAAGTTTTGTTTGGCGAATTCAACCAACGGTCGATAAGAGCCCGCATAATTTCCCCAAGTCGGCGTTTCGTTGATTAAAAAATCCTCGCCAATCTCACTGTCTAAATAGCGATTTAAAATCGGCTGTTGATCGCGATTAAACATCTCCATTGAGAGTGTTTGCAACGGACGTAATGCATACAAAGCCGCCATTAACTGCATTTCTAAAAGGTGAGATGCATGATTGCCATGAAACTCACCAATAAAGATGACGTCTTGCTTTTCTAATTGGCTTGCCAATTGTTTAACCGTTAAGAGCTGTTGCGTTTTGCTATCAATCAAGCGGTAGTCATAAGCATGTTGGAGCGGTGCGACTGTCGATGAAGGGAGAGTGGCCATAGAATTAGCTGGTCTATGGGTCAAATGAGTTGGGAGGTTGTTGCACCCTGTCAGTAATGAAGTGGCCAATACCAATGAAATGCCTACTAGAGAAGAGGGGGTGATCATCTGAAATGACCAGGCCTGGTAGATTTAGGCATTAAGTTTGTTAAGCCAGTCAGAGCAAGTCGTTGGTTTACCCCAGACGATTCAAAACGGCAGCAAATCACGTTTAAATTAAATCCAATTGTGCAACGCCAGAAGCAATTGCTGCTTGGCTGACGGCTTTGGGAATGACATGAATCAATCTAGGATCATTGGGCTTGGGCAGAATATACTCTCGACCAAATATTAAATCATCACCACCGTAGGCCGCAATAACTTCTGTTGGCACATGACTGTGCGCTAATTTTCTTAAGGCGTGAACCGCCGCGATTTTCATCGGCAGATTAATTTCAGTGGCACGAACATCTAAAGCGCCGCGGAAGATATAGGGAAAGCCTAAAAGGTTATTCACCTGGTTCGGGTAGTCACTCCGACCGGTGGCCATAATCAGATCACTTCGGGTTTTATGCGCCAGTTTTGGGTCTATTTCAGGATCAGGATTGGCCATAGCAAAGACAATCGGATTGGCGGCCATGGTGCATAACATCTCTTCGGTGAGAATATCTTTTCCAGACACTCCAAAAAATACATCAGCATTTTCCATCGCGTCCGCCAAACTGGTTTTATCGGTGTCTAAAGCAAACGATTGTTTATAGCTATTTAAATCGCTACGGCTTTTAGAAACAATGCCTTTGCTATCCACAAGGGTGATGTGTTCCTGCAAAGCCCCAAGTTGCATGAGTAAGTTCATGCATGCAATCCCCGCTGCGCCGGCTCCGACGCAGACAATACGCGCATGTTCGAGCTGTTTGTTTTGAATTTCAAGCGCGTTCAATAAACCGGCCGATGAAACAATTGCCGTGCCATGTTGATCATCATGAAACACCGGGATATTGAGTTGCGCTTGTACGGCTTTTTCGACTTCAAAACATTGTGGTGCGGCTATGTCTTCTAAGTTAATACCGCCAAACGTTGGGGCAATATTGACAATGGTTTTAATCAACTCAGCCGTGTCACTGCAATCAATTTCGATGTCGAATACATCAATATCGGCAAAGCGTTTGAACAACATGGCTTTGCCCTCCATGACCGGCTTGCTGGCCAAAGCACCGGTATTTCCTAAGCCTAAGACCGCAGTACCATTGGTAATCACACCAACCAAATTACCCTTACCGGTGTATTTATAAGCATCAGTAGGTTCTTTGACAATTTCCCGCACCGGTTCAGCCACTCCTGGACTGTACGCCAAACTTAAATCCCGTTGGGTGTCACAAGATTTGATTAGCCCCGTTTCTAGTTTTCCTGGCTTTGGAAGGGCGTGGTAGTTCAAAGCAGCTTGGCGTAAATCACTCATAGTGTTCTCGATGGTTTATTTTCATTCGAAGCTTAGATTGTAAGACAAATAAAGGAGGGAATAGTGATTTTTTTATGTTTATAACTGCTAATGCGGTGAGAGGTGACATATTGAATTTTAGATTAACATGCCTGGGAAGAAACGCTATGAAAATGCACTATTATTGCAAGTAATTATACGGTTATATTATCGCTTTTATGAATCCGTTGTATCGCTAAGTATTTAAGCTTGTTCAAGCCCAAAAAAAACATTTAACTTAATGGTTAAATGTGATGTACAGTGAAAATGAATTTTTAAAAAGTGATTCATTATGGAAACAGTTCAAGATGACTATTTTGTCGGTAGGCAGCCTATTTTAGATAGTCAAAGCAAAACTTACGGTTATGAATTATTATTTCGGGGAGGGCATAATCCCAACTATGCCGAGTTTGATTCTGCAAGTCAGGCGACGGCAACCGTGATCCGTAATGCGATGATGAATCACGGTTTAACAGAGTTAGTGGGGGATGCTAAAGCCTTTATTAACTTCCCTGAATCATTTTTTACAGAGGTACAAGAACCGATTTTTCATCACTCCCAAACGGTTATCGAAGTGTTGGAGGACGTTCGACCAACGGAAGAAGTCGTTGCATGCATTAAATTCTTAAAAGAGCAGGGTTATACCATTGCCTTGGATGACTTTATTTTTAAGAAGCGGTTTGTGCCTTTTATTCAGATGGCCGACATCATTAAATTTGATGTTGAAAATATGAGTCCAGAAAAATTAAAACCTTTGTTTGATAAAGTCAAAAGCATCACTAATGTCATTATTTTGGCTGAACGCGTTGAAACCAAAGAGATGTTTGAGCACTGTAAAGCGGCTGGTGCCGATCTCTTTCAGGGCTATTACTTTGCAAAACCTGAAATCGTCTCGGGTAAGCAGTTGGGGGTAGGGAAAATCCATGTGTTGGAGTTATTAGAGAAGATTGTCGACGAATCGCTGCATTTGGATGACCTTGAAAGCGTTATCGAAAGAGATGTGGGCTTAAGTCTTAAGCTGTTAAAGATGGCCGACCAGTATCGTACTGCGAATATGCCGGTATTTAATACCTTAAAAGAGGTGATGAATTTATTTGGTTTAAAGCGCGTGCAATCTTGGGCGACCATGATGTCTCTGACGGCATTGAATGATGTAATACCTGAAGTATTCAATTTAGCGCGTTTAAGAGCTGTTTTTATGCGTAGTGTCGCTCAACATGAACGTTTGCCGAGCATTGATAGTTTCTATTTAGCAGGATTGTTTTCAATGTTAGACGTGATTATCGGACAGCACCTAGAAGACGCATTGATGGCGATTCCGATTAATGAAGATATTAAGCAAGGCTTGTTGAATGGCCATGGAGAGTATGGTCGTTTATTAAACGTCGCTGAAAGTTTTGAAAAAAATAGCGCGGATGAGCATCAACATTATGCTATTTTTTATTTCGATGCCCTTAAAGAGGTGAATGCGCTTAATTAAATTGAGCGCATTCCGCTGAGAGTGAATAAAGGCAATCCCTTCACAAAAGGCTGGTAGCCTGAGTTAGAGACATTACTCATCTCCCAGGATAGAGAGAGTTATCTCGGAAAAGAGCCATTATTAATATCCAAACAAATCCCATTGATGTATTCAGGCGACTCTGTTGCCAGCCAATGGATTGACTCAGCCACTTCCTCAGCCGTCGCAAATCGTCCGGTAATTGTATTTTTCAAGAAAGCCTGTTGGCGATGTTGCGGGATATTGTTCAGCATATCCGTCTCGGTTGGGCTGGGGGCGACGGCATTGATGATGATCTTGCCCTCAAACGCTTTAGAGAATGCCTTGGTGGCATTAATCAGTCCAGCCTTGCTAATTCCGTACCAAATGTCAGGATGGCCAATCTGGCCAGCGATAGAGGCGTTATTAACGATCCTTGGCGTGTAGTCTGAAGGCGCTTTGAGTTTGTCTGCTAATAATTCAATCAGCTTGACCGGCGCCATGATATTCACGGCCAGAGAGTCGTTTCGCTGTTGGTCTGGGTACCCCTCGTAGGTGATTTGTTCCATCATTCCCGCATTATTGATGAGTACATCAATCTTGGCGATTGAAACCACCAGGCCTGGTAGGTTCTCTAGGTCGGTTAAATCAAATTCAGTACAAGTCACTAAAGGGTGGTTTTGGTAATCAAAATCTTCTTGATTATTAAAGTCTCTCGCAATGATTTGTACGCTATCACCGGCTTCCACAAACTTTTGTGTTAATGCTAAACCGATGCCTTTATTTCCGCCTGTAATGACTACGTGTCTCATAATTTGTTACTTTTTTTGTCTAAAATGAATGCTATAAATAATACGTTGTTTACTCAGTCTTGCAAGCCGTTATGACGGATCTTTTAGCCAGCGGAAAATGTCTCTAATATCGTGTTTTTTGTTAGCGTTCGAGTCGATAAATTAGATCAACCGAACTGTTGCCGTCGCCACTGTTGGTTTTTAGTAGCCATTTATTGGTCAGTTGATAAAAGAACTGCACGGCGTTGTTTTGTTGTCCCGTTAGGTCTTTGGCGTAACGTACATAAAGTTTATCGGTGAGGCTGCGCCCCAGCAAAAGGCTGCTGACCTGCTGGCCTTGTACATCAAAGTAGACATCTTGAATGCCCAAAGTACTGGTTAAGGTGTTGAGTACTGGGGTATTTTTTTGAATGCCCAATTTGTAAAAAGCACTCAAAACTTGAGACTCATAGTTGGGTTCCTTTGACATATCCCCGGCTCGCCCAAAGACCATTAAATTAATAATACGTCCTTGAGATAAAGCCGGGGTGGAGTAGAACACAAACTGTGGCTGAGTCGCATTGCCTGTAATATTGAGTCGAGCTGTGGTTTGGTCCACCACTCTATATAGGTTTACATTGAGTGTTGGGTTACCAATCTTGCCATTAAAGAGAAAACTGGATCCATCAACTTGAATCTGATTTCGGGCATCCAGATTAATATAACCTTCACGTAATTTGACCTCGCCAAAGGCTTTTATATCTGGTGAGTTGAGTGCTTTAACCAGTTGCAGTTCCCCGCCTAAAAACAGTAGAGAATCCTGTACTTTTACCTTAACGTTTTCACCAAAACCGATTTTTATATCGTAACTGAGATTGGAAGTACTATCCTCTTTGGGAACCTCTTGCCCTTGTTCATTTATGATGATTTCATCGTCACTGGTGGATGTGCGTTGGTGCAATGGCATCTTATCCAGATTTAACTCGCTGTTATGCAGTTGTACATTGCCTAGAATGTGGGTAGCCCCTTTGACCAACGTCACTTCCATATCTGCGGAGGTTGTCAAGTGTGCAAAAGGGGTTTTAAGCAACTCAATAGAATTGGTATCAAAGCGAGCTAATAATTTTGGCTGAGTGGTTAATTGGGTTAATTTGAGCGTTAAGTCAGCTTGTCGTTCATCTTCTTGATTCTCTTGTTGTTTCCATAAGCCTTTTGCATCAATGGCTTGAGGAGTGAGTTGTGCTTGTAACTGAATTGTTTGATTATTCAGACCCAATAGTGGCAAGTCTAGATTAAGATTGATATTGGCTTGAGTGTCGTGCTGCAATGTTTTGGCGGTACCAGACAGAGTGCTCTCAATATTCAACTCTGTTGTATTGAGCTTTACCAATTCTAAGATTCGACCTTTGAGCGGCCACTCAGCTAGATTCAGGCGCACTTTCCCGTTTAATTTGGCATCTGACCAGGCCTGGTCATTTTTGTTTTTAGCATGAATCTGCGCACTTAAACGGCCTGTTTCATTGATCTGAGCAAGACTTTTTAGACTGGCTTTTTGAGGGCTCAGTTGTAAGTCGGTCTGCCAGTTTTTAACGACAAACGGTACCTTATAACCCTGCTCGGTGACGGCCACATCAAGCTGCGGTATTAAGAGTGTTTGTTGCAGAATCAGTTGGTTTTTCCAATTAGCGGAACCTTCTCCATTCAGGTGACCTTTTAGCAATAAGTTGCTACTTAGCCAAGGTTTAATCCAGTCAAAAATGGGCAGGTCATTCATTGACCAATTGGCATGATTATCTTGTGCTTGTAGACAGAGTTTGGCCTCGTTATTGTCAACGGATTGAAGGCAAATCTCTTCGGTCTTAATCTGCAAAGGGGCTTTCCAATCAATCTGACGGGAGCGTGCTAATTGCCAATTGCCAGTATCAGGTTGCTTAATATCAAAACGTCTTAAGGTGATACTTTCTTGTTTTAGGCTGGGTTTGGCTTCATAGAGTAACGCATGCAAACTCAGTTCTGGATGCTCTACATTCACATCACTGGCTAAGCCTTCTTTAGAAGCTTGGCGGACGGCGTTAATTTTAGAAAACAGTACACGATTCTCTGCGCTATTTGAGGTCTGTAAAACAGTGTCAGCGGTGATTGCAAAAGTACTCCACTCCGGCTTGTGTAAGGGGGTTTTTGAATTCACCGTGATTTTATTTAGGGTTAGCGCCTCTTGGTTGAGTGAATTCGGCAGTCTATAAAGTAGATTTTCAGCATCGATCTGCAGAGTTGACCAGGCCTGGTCAAATCCAGAAAGGTCTTTCAATAAACGTCCCTTGGCATTCACTTTGGCGGTGACTTTGCCAGACAACGGGGCATACAACTGGTGCAGTTGATTCAATTTTGCATTTAAAGAGAGGTTAAAGTTTTCTGCCCAGTGACCGCTCAAATCAATCGAATTGTCGCCGAGCTTTAGCTTGGCTGATGGAATATCAACCTGGCTGAAATCGGGTTTGATAAAGAGTTGCGCCCCAAGCTTGCCTGAATAGTCCGCATACTTTAGGTGGCCCGATTGAATGGCGATCGAATAATCTGCTGGGTTGGTTTTGGCTTGGCTATTACGCTGAGTCTTTATTAAACCTTTAAAGGCAAATGATTCGGGTAAGCCTGTAACATCAAATTGTTGAATGTCGAGTTGGCTTTTCAGGTTGTTATAGTCGCTGAGTGTAAAATCAAACAGGCTGTTAATTTGATAGTTTAGGCTGGGATCAAGCCATTGCAGATTTAACTGATCCGTCTGCACGGTTGCCTTGGCCGTCAGCTTCTCTAAGCTCTGAATATTGGCCTGACCATGGGCTTTAAAACTCCCCATTTCATCTAACTCTGTTTTTAGATCAAACGTAGTCAGACCCGATGGGGCGTATTCTGCGGAGTACTCCAATGCGGTTAAGGGTTTGTCCTTAAGGTCGATCTTGAGTTTACCTTGGCTGACAAACGACTTGTCGTTCAGGTCAAAACGTAAGGTGTTATTGCCTTGCAACTGATTAATTTGCCACTGTTCATTCAATTTTGCTTTTAATTGCTTAAATTGCGAGTCGAGATGAATTGATGACTCATCCATTTTAAGAATGTGTTCAGAGTGCATTGTGTAAGGTTTAATCATCTCCAGATTAAAGTGAATCTGCTTTAATCCACCGCTTGCTTGAGTGACCACTTTAAGTGAGTCGATCCCTTCTAAACCAGATAGATTAAGGTCAAGGTCGGCTCTGAATTCGGTTTTATTTAATATCTCAAAGCGACTATTGGTTTGGAGGTGATAAGCCTGATAGTCGGTGGTTAGATTTTGAAGTTTGAGTGTCTGGTCTTGCCAGTGAATGCCACTACTGAACTGCGCGATTTCAATCGATGGCTCATTCTCAAACTGCAGGCTGGCTAAAGTGACGCTCAGATGGTCGACATCAAATAGAATCTGATACTTATTTAACGGCGTTAAAAAAGCAAAAGGTTCAGTTGTAGTCGTTTCGGCCTCAACTTTAGCAGCACTGTCAATGAACTTAATCGTCGGCTTGGTGACATTGATCTCTTGAAAATCAATATGACGATTGAGTAACGCCGACAGCCGCCATTGCCACTGCACTTGGTCAATCTGTAAATTCACTGTAGGACTGTTGTAACGGATGTTTTTGAGTCTTAAGCCGTCGACCAATTGACCCTCAGCGGATTCAATCTGCAATTGGCCCTCGGTGATTTTCTCTAAATAGGGTAGAGCCGTATTTACGCTTTGCGGGTGCCATAAAAGTAACGATACGACTGTTACAAACAGAATCAAAAGTAGTGCAATAAAACCAAACGTAACAATCCAAAACCATTTAAAAAAGATCGCTGTAAATCTAAAATTGGGTAGCTTCATAAATCAAACCCTAGAGAGAAGTGTATACGCCAAGGTTGTTCCTCTTCGGAGACTGGCCAGGCAATATCTAATTTTGCCATTCCTACGGGTGTATAGCCACGTAAGCCAAATCCAGCACCAATTTTTAAGTCTCCAGACTTTTCATTATCGAAAACTTGTCCAGCATCGGTAAACAGTCCTAAGCCAAAATACTGGGTGATCCGGTAGTCGGTTTCAACTGAACCTGAAATACTATCGCGAGCACCCACAATTGAGTCTGCATCGCCCTTAATACCAATAGACTCAAATTTATAACCTCGTAGGTTTTCACCACCCAAAAGAGTTAAGTAACTTGCAGGAATCAGTTGGTCTTTATCAGCGAAGGTCAGCGTGGTTTTTGCACGGAGATGCAAACGCCAAAATTCCATAAGAGAAAAGACCTTGCGTGTGCCTAATTCGAGTTGGGCAAACTGTGAATCCGACACGATATTATCAAGACTGAGTCTTAAGGTGGCATTGTGATGATAGCCTTCGGTTGGATAGGAATCACTGTTTACCCAGCGATTTTTGACACTTGAACCTATAAGTAGGGTTTGGGTTGTTTCAGAGGGATCATTGGTATAGCGAAAGTCCTCGGATTCAAATGAAATAAACGGATTAATTAACCACTCTGGGTTAATTTGATAGCTGTAACCTGCAGAAGCCGCCTTTAATGATCGATTTAAGGTGTCTGACTGCGTGGCATCAAATTTTAGTCCCATATTCCAGTTCTGAGTGGCTGGACGTTTTCCAGGTATGCGATAGTTGAAATTAAGATTTTGTGCATTTTCACCGAACAGACTGTCAACTTGATAGTTATGACCATATTGGTTCACCAAACGGTTTTCAAACCCAAAGAGTACTCGAGCACCAGTGTCTGTACCATAGCCAATCCCCATTTCAAAACGGTGCTTAAGACTGTCTTCTAATTCAACATTAATTGGGATCTGTCGATCATGTTGGTTGGAATATTGTGGTGCGACTCGGATTAATCCAAAGTAATTGCTGTCTATAAGGCCTTTTTGCAGGGCAAGGATGCTTTCTTGTCGGTAAGTATCGCCAGGAGAGAAGGCGACATAGCGGTGTAAAAATTCATCGCTAATTTGCTTGCTGCCTTGAAAAGTCACCTTACCAAATCGGTAGGGGGCTTGGGTGTTGAGATGGAGGTGAATATCAACCGCGTTAAGATGTGGATAGACCTTAAATTCACGCTGTGTAAATTCGTAGTCCATATAGCCCTCATTAACCGCAATATTGGTCAAAGCATTTACCGTAGCGGTATAGTCTTGATGTTTAAAGATTTCTTTAGGTTTTAAAGGGAGCTGGAATTTTTGAAATTGTCGCCAGGCGGATAGCTCCTGACCTGAGCCTGTAATCTGTAAATCAATTTTACGAATACGTACAGGTTGACCTAATTCAATCTTAAAGTTAGCACGGGTTAAATTTGGTTGGCGCTTAAGTTGACTTGTGATTTTGGGCGAATAATATCCCAAGGCTTTGAGGATATTGAGTAATTCACCTTCAGCTCTTTGATATAAAAAGTCAGTCTGTGCAGGGAATTCATCATTTTTTAAGTGACTAAGGGGGAGTTCCTCGACTAATCGCTTAGCCAGTTCACTATCAGCCCCTTTACCAAGATCAACTACGACTTCAAGTTTTGCAACGGTTTTAGAGTCACTTTTGGATGGCTCTGATTTTTTTGCAGATGTGGGAACGACTTCGGCAAATGAGCTGAATGATAAGAGTGTCAAAAGTAAGGCGAAGAGTTGTAATAGTTTCATACTTTAACGCTGAGATAATGGGGGTTATGGCCCGCAAAGCGCTCTTTATTGTTAACTTGTGCAAATAACATCAATAATCACTCATTTGGGGGGGGGAGATATGTTCTTATAAAATATCTGCATTTAGCCGTTCATTCTAGCAAAAGTTATTGTTTTATAACTAATATTAGATGTGATTTGAATCAATAAAATAGCAGTTAGTTTTATTTGATTGATTCAGATAGTGACCCTGCGCTCACATGATTTTATAAAGCCGCAGGACATGCCAGGCCTGGTTGTTATTAAAAGACCAAAATTAAAGAGTAGAGAAAACTGCACCGTTTTTTATTGTCCAAGTGCATGTGATTGTTAGAGCATTTTTCTTGCCACTTCGAAACTCTCGTCGAGCGTCCTTGAAAAGACGACCTTGCCAGATTGCTCGCGTATTCCAGCACGTCTGAGCTTTAATAGCATGCGTGGCTCCAAATTATTTATAACCAACCCAATGTTTTTATGTTGCAAATCATCAACTATTGACTCCATGGCAACGATAGCACTCATATCTAGCAGAGTAACTTCCGACATATCCAGTATGACTATCCGTACGTCAGGCCTAACTGAAGCAATCGTTTTAAGTGCTTTCTGCGCAGAACCGAAAAATAGCGGGCCATTAATATCATAAACGACAGTATTCTCAGGCAGATCATATTCTGCATGATCGCCCTCAATGGTAGAGGTCTGGGCCAGAATTACACTTCTTCTTATAAACAACATCGCCGCCAATCCTATTCCCACGGCTACGGCTACGGTCATATCAAACAGGACGGTTAGTAGAAAACACAATATCAAGACAAATACATCATCTCTTGGCGCTATCTTGACCGTGCGAACAAAATGTTTGACCTCACTCATATTCCAGGCAACCATCAACAACAATGCGGCCATTGATGCCATAGGTATGTACGACAATAAAGGGGCAAGAAGTAAGATGCTGACTAATATGAATAGGCCATGAACAACGGATGCCAGCGGCAAATTTCCACCCGACCTAATGTTCGCGGCCGTACGTGCAATCGCGGCCGTCGCGGGTAATCCACCAAACAGTGGCACTATGATATTCCCGAGTCCCTGACCTATAAGTTCATCATTTGGATTATGTTTTTTGCCGGACATACCATCGGCGACAACGGAACATAACAATGATTCCAGAGAGCCCAGGATGGCAATCGTAATCGCTGCTGGAAGAAGCTCCCTGACAAGTTCAAAACTTAAACCAATAGGAGTGCCGTCCGCACCCGGTAAATTCCACGGCCAATTAAAAGCCGGGAGGATGGATGGTATCCCGCTTCCCGTTATCCCATCTATTTCGAAGGAAAAGCGACTGCCGATAGTTGCAACAGAGAAATCGGGCAGATAAAGGCTAAGCAGCCAAGCTGAAAGACTTCCAACCAGCAGTGCAACGAGATGCCCCGGTATTTTTGAACGGAATTTTGGCCAAACGAGTAATACCGTTAACGTCAAAACACTAATTAAGGTTTCTTTCCATGCGATAGAAGGTAATGCGAATAGAATAGCCGAAAATTTATCCAGATAATTACCGTCGACGGATTCAATACTAAGCCCTAGAAAATCCTTTATTTGAAAAGTGGCAATCACCACACCAATTCCTGAGGTAAACCCTATAGTCACGGGATAAGGAACGATCTCTATGAATTTGCCAACTTTTCCGATCCCCATCAAAACAAGGATAAAACCAGCCATAAACCCGCTAACTAACAGCCCGCCTAAGCCGAATTGCTGAACAATTGGCAGTAGAATGACAACAAATGCTGCGGTAGGGCCAGATATATTGACCTTAGACCCGCCTGTTAAGGCAATAACAATGCCAGCCACTATGGCCGTATAAAGGCCATGTTGTGGCGGCACTCCACTGGCTATGGCCAAAGCCATTGAGAGCGGAAGCGCAATAACACCAACGGTTAACCCTGCTAGTACATTAGACTGGATATCTTGAAATGACGGTTTGCTTTGTATAGATTTTCTGAGTGCAGATAGCATTTTTGACTCGATTTTGTTGTGCTCTAACTATTATTAGACTTCCCAGTTTTAAGATAAAATATTTAAATAGTGACTAATAATGCCGTTAAGTGATTATACATAGTTAAGTTTGCAATCACCATCCGCGAAATATTTCGGGTTAGTAGTTTGGAAAGGCTATAAAGAGTTGTCAGAAGCGACCACATCATTCCAGTCGTCAAAGTTTTTGAACCACTCTGACAGGTTGTGAGAGGAAGGCTTAACAAACTAATTGAATAGTTATTCACATAAAGGGCTTCGACCCCTTTTCACAAATAACATCACTCATCACTTATTTAGGGGTTAGAACAGTTCTTATCAAATATCTTCATTTAGCCATTCATTCTAACAAAAGTTATTGTTTTATAATTAATGTTAGATCAGCTTTGAATTAATAAGGAAGAAGTAAGTTTTATTTACCTGATTCAGATAGTTACCCTGCGGCCTTCCAAATTGTTGTGAGCGCAGGGTTTATTTTAATTTGGTCATGGTTAAATTGAATTTGCACTCTAATCTACTTTGTACAAATGTATAAATCCAACGTAAAATACAGAAATTATGTCAAAAAGCAGGAATAGTTATGCCTAATGTAGTCGTGTGTGCCTTGTACAAATTCGTCACGCTGGAGAATTACCAAGAAATAAAGGCTCCTTTGCTTAATTTTATGCTTGATCAAAATCTTCGAGGCACCTTATTACTTGCTCATGAGGGGATTAATGGCACGGTAGCCGGTTCTCGTGATGCCATTAATGCCTTATTGGCTTTTCTGGAAAATGATCAACGTCTTGCGGGTGTGAGCGTTAAAGAATCATTTGTTGATGAGATGCCGTTTTTACGCACCCGAGTGAAACTAAAAAAAGAAATTGTCACCATGGGAATAGAGGGTATAGATCCAAAACGTGTGGTCGGTACCTATGTCAAACCTAAAGATTGGAATGCCTTAATCAGTGATCCAGAGGTGACCCTTGTTGATACTCGTAATGAGTATGAAGTGCAGGTGGGTACTTTTAAAAATGCATTGAATCCTAATACCGAAAGTTTTCGGAACTTCCCACAATATGTGCAAGAGAACCTTGATTCTACCAAAAATAAAAAAGTAGCCATGTTTTGTACGGGTGGTATTCGTTGTGAGAAATCAACGGCTTATTTAAAAGAGCAAGGTTTTGAAGAGGTCTATCATCTAGAAGGTGGTATTTTGAAATATCTAGAGGATGTTCCAGAACAGGAATCATTGTGGGAAGGTGAATGTTTTGTGTTTGATGAACGTGTTACCGTCAACCATTCATTGGAAAAGGGCAATTATGATCAATGTAATGGCTGCCGTATGCCAATTACTGAACAAGACAAATTAAGTGCTAAATATCAACATGGTGTTAGTTGCCCGCATTGTTTTGATACAACCACGCCAGAACAAAAAACGCGATTTGAAGAGCGTCAAAAACAAATGATGCGCGCCAAAGAGCGTGGTGAAAATCATATGGGTGCTGATATGGCGTTAAAAATTGCCGAAAATAAAGATAAGAAAAAGCAACATCGTGCAGAACAGCGCCAAGCATCCCTAAAAAAACAGCATCGATAAGTCGCGCTCTCTTTTTGTTAATTTTGCAGGTTTTTCGATTTAACCAGGCCTGGTAAGATTTATTCTTTATCTACCTCCCCGTCTTCCCTGGTTTGAAAATATCCCAACACCGTCATCCTCTGGCTTGACCAGGGGATCTTAAAAGGCTGAGCTCTGTGTTGATTTGACACTCGATATCTGATGATTCATCTATGGTTGAGAAGCCTTTTAGATATTTATAACTCTTTATTCTTCTCTTTCGGCTTCCCGTCACTTTATTTGCTTGTCCAAATAAAGTAACCAAACAAAAGACACCCTGCTGACGCCCTCTATTTCACTAAGCTTGTTGGCTAAGATTTCATAACTCGCTCGTGCACGCGTAGCAAATACCCTTGGGGTACTCAGACAATGAAATCTTTTAACGCCACCTACGCTAACTGAAATGACGATTGCTTACAAAAGGGGTGGTCTCCACGTTAGTTTGTCTATTCTCGATTAGGTTTATGTAGTGCTTTTGGATTTGACCAGGCCTGGTCATTTTGTTGAGCTCAGGCATGTAGAAGATAAAAGGGTAGCGTCCCCTTATTCCCTTATTCCCCTTACAGCTTGCCATGTCGCAGTGCTTCGGTGGTAGCGTCAATCGGGCAGGACCCTACTTATTCTTCACAAATATCGCATTGTGACTGCCTGCGATTCAGGTAATGCCAAGTCGCCGATGGGTTTTGCTGATCGCCCGGCGTTCATTGCGATCATTCCATGGCTGGCCAACCAGCCTGCGCATTAGGCCCTCGACAGGACGGATTATCAGCAAATTGTATAACATCCTGGCAAGGGTGCGTGGTTGCCTGGGGAAGGCGCGCAACGACATCGAGAAACTGATCTCATCGTACTGGACGTAATGCCAGTAACCGGGAGGAATATACAGGACATCACCGTGATTAAGTTCGACCACCTCAGCCCTGATATTTTTCAATGCAGGATATTTCTCAAAGTTAGGTTTGTCGTAGTCAATATCACACAGACTGCTGAAGGAGAAGGGAACACGATAGAGGTAGCGCGTCTGTTCGGGCGAGATGAGCGTGACACGTTTTTTACCGCCGAAATGACAGAGGAGAATATCCGCCATATCAATATCGAAGTGCATCTGCACCCTGGCGCCCTTACCCGCCATGAATAACACGGGCAATTTCTTAAACAGTTTCAGGCCAATGTCCGGAAACTCAAAATCCTTGCGTAGCACCGGGGTCGCAGCAAGCAGGTTAAAAAAGAACATCCGCAGGTTCTTCTCTCCTGCCTGCAATAAACTGATGTACTCCTTAAAGGGCATGGTCACGGCGGCCGCATGCTGGTGCTTTTTGCCGGTAGAACGCTCGCTATCATACAACGGTACCGTAGTATCACCGACTTTGGACTTGAAATAATCTACCGACCACTTCTCCCTCGCCGGCCAGTTCTGCGTCAGGTCCTCGATCACGAGCGGCTTCGCCGACTTCTTATACTGACGCAGGAAATCGTCTTTACTGATCGACGCGACCCGATCCACCGGAAAACATTGTATTGCCATGGTTAATTCTTTGTCCTTACTATGCAGTACTATTTATTTTTAAAAACGCCATATTTCTTACCCCTAACGTTATAAATAACCGGCGACCAAAAACGTGTGGAACACGGCTTTTGGTTGTCCGAATGAGCGAAAGCGAATGGTGTTGACACTCCATAAACCATGTCTAATAATGCTGTTTTATCTAAAAATTAGGATAGTGTTTATTATTTAATCTGGATTTGAAACTTATTTATAAGTCCTAAAATCCAACCCTAAATTAATTAAGTTAGGTGATTATACATAGTTAATTTTGCAAAGAGGCCGATTGTTCAATAGCTTTTTTAATGCCTGGAAAGTGACCAGGCCTGGTTGTTTTTAAAAGCCCATTATTACTCATTGATAGATACAGAAATGACGATTGCTTACAAAAGGGGGAGTCTCCACGTGGATTTGTCTATTCTCGATTAGGTTTATGTAGTGCTTTTGGATTTGACCCCGCGCTCACAGGATTTTATAAAGCCGCAGGACATGCCAGGCCTGGTCATTTTGTTGAGCTCAGGCATGTAGAAGATAAAAGGGTAGCGTCCCCTTATTCCTGAGTCTGACCTTATTGATTTCAATTATGATTACACGTTCGGTATGATACAAAAAACTTAAAAATAATATATTTTAGGTACAATAGTGGATATACGTAAAAACAGGCTCCTTTCTGTTCTAGTAAAAGCACACAAACAAAGTTTTTTAGATGTTCAAAAAAATGATTCGATGATTGATTTCTTAGGTTACCATACCTGTAAGCCCGACAACGGCGATGAGTTTGTTTTGCAGTATGCCCCATTTTTGAGTGAAGACAACCCGAGGCAATGGCTTGGGCAAGGGTACTATCTCTGGACAGATTCGCCTAATTTTGCTCATCATTGGGGAAAGGTTGGATACAATAACTCATATGTAATTGTTAAGTGTGGCATCACATATGACAAGAATGCAATTTTTGACTTAGTTGGGAATGTTTTCCATCAAGAATTATTTCTTCAGTTTTATGAGAAATATAAACAGCGAATTGAAATAGAAGGCTTGCACCAGCCTGAAACGGTTGGAGGATTAATAAAGTTCTTGAGAGGGAGCTCTGAAGACATTGGGAATGAATTTTTATTTCATGCTGTAAAGATAAAAGATTCTCCCAATTCTAGTGATAAATACGTTATTCATGAAGGAAAGTCTTCTTATATGTTGATGCTTGAAAGGCATCAAATATGCTTTTACAAAGACAAGATTACTGATATTAATAAAGTAATAACCAATAAAGAAATTTTTCATAAACAATCAATTAGCGTGTAAAGCGACTAATGAGGACATGTATTATGGCTGATATGTATACCGAAGCTTTAAGAAAGTTTATAGACGAAATAGAAGTAATGTCGCCTGAAGCTTTCAAAGCAAGACATCAGGTTTCTCAAACTGATGAAGGACCAAGTATTGCTGAGTTTTTTGGTGACTTACAAAAGCAGGTTTATAAAGAAGATGTATATAAGCCTCTTTTAACTTTAGGAAACTTTTTTAACTTTGAGACTAAGTCAACGTTGACAGTATCTGACAAAAAGATAGATAGCATGATGGTTGACTATGTTGATGATTTAGTTAGTGATGAGTACGATTTGGCTGCGTAATTATGAAATTGCAATTGAAGAAAACAGAAGTTTTGGATTTAAAACTTGGTAAAAGTATTGATGAACCGTTTGAGGATGGCTTCTCTTATGAGGTCGCGCTTTCTGAAGATAACTCTAAGATTGTTGCCATCGTTTTTAGTTTGACTTTGGAAACTGAAGAAAAATTTAGATTGAATCTTAAGTATCGCGCTATTTTTGAAACAGATGAGGATTTGACTGAAGATGATATGACTTCTCACTTTTTTTCAGTTAATGCGCCAGCTATTGCTTATCCTTTTTTAAGGGCTTATATCGGAAATTTATTGTTAAATTCTGGGATGGAGCCTATATTACTACCTTCAGTAAACTTTGCTGCATTAGTAAGAGAGCAAGCATAAGTTTCGTAGTAAAGTGTGTTGTTATATTTCTGTATTATATCTACCTAACAAAAAGCCCGCGAAGGAAAATCCTTGCGGGCTTTTTAGTGCCTGGAAAGCTACCAGGCCTGGCATGCCCTGTGGCCTTTTCTGCTATGTGAGCACAGGGTCGGTTTGAAAGAGTTAAACTTCTAAGAAGTCCAAAATCCCTTCACCGGCAGCGCGACCTTCTGCAATCGCTTCAACTACAAGACTTGAACCACGCACCATATCACCACCCGAGAAGATTTTCGGGTTAGTAGTTTGGAAAGGGAATAAAGACTTGTCAGAAGCGATCACGCCATTCCAGTCATTGACTTGAATATCAAAGTCTTTGAACCACTCTGGCGGGTTAGGTTGGAAACCAAAAGCGACTATGACCGCATCACATTCTATAATGGTTTCTGAGCCTTCGATCATCTCTGCGCGACGACGACCTTTTTCATCAGGCTCGCCCATACGGGTTTTAATGACTTTAATGCCTTCGACTTTGCCGTTACCGACGATTTCGATAGGCGCTAAGTTGAACTTGAATTCAACGCCTTCTTCTTTGGCGTTTTTAACTTCAGAACGAGAACCCGGCATGTTCTCTTCATCACGACGATAGACACAGTAAACGGCGTCTGCGCCTTGACGAATCGAAGTACGCGTACAGTCCATGGTGGTATCACCACCGCCTAGAACGACGACTTTCTTACCCGTCAAGCTGATGTATGGTTCTGGCGTCTGCGGCATATCCAGTTCTTTCTTAACGTTACCGATTAGGAAGTCTAAGGCTTTGTGAACGCCTTCAAACTCTTCACCCGGGAAACGACCGGTCATTGGCTTGTAAGTTCCCATGCCCAAGAAGACAGCATCGTATTCTTCTAGTAAGGTTTCTAGCAAGATATCTTTACCGACTTCAACGTTACAACGGAACTCAATGCCCATGTCTTCTAATATTCCACGACGACGTAGGACAATGTCTTTGTCTAATTTAAACTGAGGAATACCGAAGGTTAAAAGCCCGCCAATCTCTGGCTGTTTTTCAAAAACCACAGGCTTAACACCGGCGCGAGCTAGAAGGTCTGCCGCACCAATACCTGCTGGACCAGCACCAATAATGGCGACTTTTTTGTCGGTCATAACGACCGTGTCCATTTTCGGCGTCCAACCTTCAGCGAAGGCGGTATCGGTAATGAATTTTTCTATGGCACCGATGGTCACCGAACCAAAGTTGGTATCCTCTAAGGTACAGGCTTGCTCACATAGACGATCCTGTGGGCAGATACGACCACACATCTCTGGCAAAGCGTTTGTTTTATGTGAAATCTCTGCCGCTTCCATAATATTGCCTTCCGCGACCAGTTTTAACCAGTTTGGAATGTAGTTGTGAACCGGACAAGCCCATTCGCAGTATGGGGTACCACAGTGCAAACAACGATCGGCTTGCGCAATGGCGTCTTCTAAGACGAATGGCTTATAGACCTCACTGAATTCGACTTTTCGTTCCTGCGCAGCTTTCTTTTCAGGAAGCTGGCGGTTTAATTCTAAAAATTGTCTAACGTTTGTCATTTTTAAATTCCTTCCAGTTTCGCTTAGTCAGCGGCTTTAACAAATAGAGCAAATAAAGATTCAATTGAAATTGAACGCGACTTAACTAACCAGAAATTACCAATGTGAGCACTGAAGTTATTTAAGACTTCCTGTCCCCATGGACTATTGGTTTTTTCAACATATTCTGTAATCAGTGATTTCAGGTAAACGCGGTAAGCTTCGGTATCGACGGTATCAATACGCGTGACTTCAACCATCTCAGGGTTGATGCGGTCTGGCAAGGTACCGTTATCATCTAAGATAAACGCCATACCACCGGACATACCGGCACCAAAGTTGACACCGACTTCACCTAAAGAAACCACTGTTCCACCGGTCATATATTCACAACCGTGATCGCCTAAGCCTTCAACGACTGCAACGGCACCCGAGTTACGCACGGCAAAACGTTCGCCACCGGTACCATTGGCAAATAATTTACCGCCCGTTGCGCCATAAAGACAGGTATTACCGACGATTGGCGTAAATTTAGGGTCAAATGTGCTGACAGCAGGTGGACGAACAACAATCTCTCCACCAGCCATGCCTTTACCAACGTAATCGTTAGCATCACCTTCTAGGTGAAGGTTTAAGCCGTCGACGTTAAAGACACCAAATGATTGGCCGGCAATACCGGTTAGCTTCATGGTAATTGGGTTGGCTTTCATGCCGTTATTACCATAACGTTCTGCAATTTCACCGGCAACACGAGCACCGATTGAACGGCCTGTATTGACGAGTTCAAAAGTGAATGTTCCGCCCGATTGTGCCTCAATCGCAGGCAGGGTTGCTGCTACCATCGCTTCGGCAATGTCACCCTTATCCCAAGGGCTATTACGCTTAACCTGTACAGTGTGTGGCTTGTCAGCAGGGACGCCAGCATCTGTCATGAATGCGCTTAAATCAATGTTCTTCTGCTTTTCAGTCAGAGGGTTGTCGATGATTTTTAATAGGTCAACACGCCCAACTAACTCTTCCAGTGAACGCACGCCCAACTTAGCCATCCATTCACGCGTCTCTTCTGCCACAAAACGGAAGTAGTTCATGACCATCTCTGGCATACCGATAAAGTGCTCTTTACGTAGACGCGGATCTTGTGTTGCAACGCCCACGGCACAAGTGTTTAGATGACAAATGCGTAGGTATTTACAACCCAACGCAAGCATTGGAACGGTTCCGAAACCAAAGGTTTCAGCACCAAGAATCGCAGCTTTAATCACATCTAAACCCGTTTTCAAACCACCGTCGGCTTGTAAAATAACCTGGCCACGTAAATCGTTAGCGCGTAAAACTTGATGTGCTTCTGCTATACCCATTTCAAAAGGGTTTCCGGCATATTTAACCGAAGTCATTGGACTCGCACCCGTACCACCGTCATAACCAGAGATGGTAATCAAGTCGGCATAAGCCTTAGCAACACCGGCGGCGATTGTGCCAACACCGGGCGCTGACACCAATTTAACAGAGACTAATGCATTTGGATTGATCTGCTTTAGATCGTAGATCAGCTGAGCCAAATCTTCGATTGAGTAGATGTCGTGATGCGGCGGTGGTGAAATCAAGGTGACGCCTTCAACTGAATGACGTAGTTTAGCGATCATAGTGTCAACCTTATGACCTGGTAGCTGTCCACCTTCACCTGGCTTAGCACCCTGTGCGACCTTAATCTGTATAACTTCAGCATTACGTAGGTAATGTGCTGTAACACCAAAACGTCCAGAAGCGACTTGCTTAATCTTCGACATTCTTTCAGTGCCGTATCGAGCAGGATCTTCAGCACCCTCACCGGAGTTAGAGCGTGCGCCCAAACGGTTCATGGCAGTCGCTAGAGATTCATGTGCTTCCGGAGAGAGCGCGCCTAATGAGATGCCGGCAGAGTCGAAACGCTTATAGATTGATTCAACAGGCTCTACTTCACTCAAATCAACGGCCTGAATGCCGTCTTTAAAGGTTAATAAATCACGAATCGTCATAGCTGGACGGGTATTGACCAATTCACGGAATTCATTGTATTTGATCTGATCATTTTTCTGAACCGCTTCACGGATGCTATTAACCACTTCTGGGTTAAAGGCATGGTACTCACCACCGCTGACGTATTTGAACAGGCCGCCTTGTTGTAAAGGTTTACGCGGGATGAATGCTTCCCAGGCTAAACGACGCTGATCTAATTCAAGGTGTTGGAAATCGGTTCCTTCAATACGTGAAGGCGTACCGGTAAAGCAAAGATCAACAATACCAGTGCTTAAACCAACGGCTTCAAATAACTGCGAACCACGGTAAGAGGCGATGGTTGAAATCCCCATTTTCGATAGGATTTTATACAAGCCTTTGTTAATCGCTTTACGGTAGCTGGAGATATATAGACTAACGGCTTTGGTTTTATCTAGCTCATTGGTACGACGCATATCTTCAATGCTTTCATAGGCTAAATAAGGGAATACCGCCGTTGCGCCATAACCAATCAATACTGCGAAGTGGTGCGAATCACGTGCTGTACCCGTTTCTACAATAATATTAGTTTCAGGACGCAGTTCTTCTTTAATTAGGCGGTGATGTACGGCACCCGTTGCCATAGCGGCAGGAATCGTAGTCTTGCCCTTTTCAATGCCTAGATCGCTCAAAATCAGTAGCGTGATATTCTCTTGTGTTGCTTTGACAGCCTGATCACAAACCGCTTCAATGGCAGCTTTTAGCCCCATCTCTTCGTGGTTGTAATGTAGCGATATGACACGGCTCTGGTAGTCTGCATCTGGCATGGAGACGAGTTGGTCCATCATGGTTGGCGTCAATACGGGCGAATTCACCTCTAAACGACGAGCATGCTCTGGGCCTTCTTCAAACATGTTTTGCTCACGACCAAAACAGGTGTTTAAGGACATAACAATGTTTTCACGTAAAGGGTCAATCGGCGGATTGGTGACCTGTGCGAACATTTGACGGAAGTAGTCAAATACTGAGCGAGGCTTATGTGAAAACACTGGTAATGGAGCGTCGTCACCCATAGAAACCGTGGCTTCTTGACCATTTTCGGCTAAGACACGGATGACCGCATCGCGCTCTTCAAAGGTGACCTGGAAGTACTTTTGATAAATGTCTGCCGTATCGCGATCCCAACCTAAGGTTTCATCATTTTGCTCAAGTGTTTCTTCAATATGCATATACCCATCGTCCATCCATTGGCGATAAGGTTTTGCATTTTTCAGTTGATCATCAATCTCTTCTGGTTTGATTAAAATACCGTTCTCTAAGTCGACGGCAATCACTTGCCCTGGTTTTAAGCGACCCTTTTCAACCACGTCTTCTGGAGCGTAGTCATAAACACCGATTTCAGAAGCGAAAGTAATATGGCGATCTTTGGTGATGACATAACGCGTTGGGCGAAGACCATTACGATCTACACCACAGATAGCGTATTTACCGGTATTAATTACCATCCCCGCAGGACCATCCCATGGCTCCATATGCATAGAGTTATATTCTAGGAAGGCTTTCTTGTCAGCATCCATATGCGGCATGTTTTGCCAAGCTGGCGGCACTAATAGACGTAAAGCCTGGAAGATGTGCATATCGCCCATCATCAAAACTTCCATCATATTATCTAATGAGTTAGAGTCAGAACCGGTTTGCGCAACCAATGGTTTTAGCTCCGCTAAATCAGGCAATAACGGCGTTTCAAATTTAGCTTGACGTGCGACAGCCCAGTTACGGTTGGCTTTAATAGTGTTTAGCTCGCCATTATGCGCCAGAAAACGGAAAGGCTGAGCCAGGCGCCACTGTGGAGCGGTGTTGGTTGAAAAACGTTGGTGATAAGAGATTGAAGAAGAGGCAAACGCCTCATCTTTTAGATCAAGATAGTATTCAGCCAGCTCTTTCGGCATGACCAAGCCTTTATAAGAGAGCAGTTGGCTGTTTAAAGAGGCGATATAGAAAACGTCATCGACAGGCTCGATTTCCATCTCTGTTTTACGACGCGCCGTAAACAATAGACGGTTGAAGGCCGCTTCACTCATGTCTGCAGGTGCATTCACAAACAGCTGCTCAATCAATGGCTCCATACCGGCCGCTTTATCACCCAATACGGCCGAATCAACAGGCACAGTACGCCAGCCAGCAATAATCAACCCTTTATTGGTCAGCTTATCTTCCAGTACTTTACGAGCCGTCGCCGCTTTATCACTGTCCTGATTTAAGAAAATCATCCCCGCAGCATAAAACTCAGCCAGTTCAAAGCCCTCTTTAGCCGCTGCTGCTTTCAAGAAGTTTTGCGGCTTGTTCATTAACAGACCACAACCATCTCCGGTACAGCCATCGGCTGCAACACCACCACGGTGGGTCATGTTCATAAGAGATTCGATCGCCGTTTTCACGACCCAGTGGCTTGCTTTGTCGTCCATATTGGCGATCAAACCAAAACCACAGTTCTCTTTTTCGAACTCCGGAGAGTAAAGGCCTGTTAATTGTAGACCTGGTTGGGCTTGTAAGGGGTTCATATTCAGTTTCCTGTCTGTCATGGAGCCTATAAAACTAGTGCCTGGAGTAGAATAACCAATTGTTTTATAAGGAAAATTCTTTGTTTTTGACGTGTGCAAAGTGTAGAAATAGCGCCAAATTATACTTTATAGTGGCGTTTGGAATCAAATTTTACCATCAATTGACCCCCTTCTAAACTTGTTTGCGGTCAATTAGGTATTTGCTGGAATTTAGCAATCAGTGGGTTGTGATCGGATATTTGCGGGATGGATAAAGCCTCTGATCTAATCAGCGTTAGGCCTCGGTAAAAAATGTGGTCGAGCGGTTGGCGCAACATGGTTTTAATCGCGCTATGATCTGGAAAGTCGACCAGTTGAAGTTGAAGCTGTGAGGTCGCCTGCAGGAGCGTTTTCATACGAGTTTTGTTCCAGGTATTGAAGTCACCGCTGATTATCATTGGGCCGGTATGTTGGGAGAGCTGATGCCACAGCAAGCTAAGTTCTTTTTTAAAGAAAATGTGTGGCATAAAGTTAATCGCGTGAATATTGACATGTGTCAGGGTTTGACCATTTGCTAAGTTATGTTCGGTGATTAAAGCCGTTTTGTAAGTAGCAAAGCCGAGTTCGCGGCTGCGGGTTAAACATTGGTTTTGTCCTGTACAGTGATGTTCCGAGGCGGTTAGAACGCCAAAATGTTTATTGTGTTTTTGAATATTAGGCGCCATCACAAAAGGCAAGTTAAAAAACTTGGGTTGCTGAAATTGGATAGCGGCTTCTTGTAAAGAGAGTAAGTGTGGCGGCTCAATATTGATTAGCTTCTCAATAGAACGATTGATGTAGTGCGAGAAATCCACCTTCTGTAAATTCCACGTCAGTAGGATAAAGCAATCAGGCAGGCTGAGGCCTTTGCTTTTCGCTGAGTCAGGGTGGGGAATGGGGCTAAATGTTGGCTTATACATACTCTAAATTATTTTTCCTAGTCTTGATCGATTTGCCGATTATAAGATTGGTGCAAATATTCGGGTTAAATTTTCCAGAAGTTTACGTGATTTATGGTCGCTTGGTTGATAGGGCAGGCTTTCTAATAGCAAAACATCCGTCCAGGTTTGCATCTCAATTATGAGAGGTTTTGAATAGATGAGGTTGACGACTTCATGGTTGATAAAGAGGGAGCGATAATCAATGTTTGCAGAGCCGATAATCATCAACTCTTGGTCAATAATAGTTAATTTGGCGTGGAGCATTTTTGCTTGGTAAAAAAAGATCTCCGCACCCACCTCTTTCAATTCACGTATATAGGAGCTTCGGCCTAAATCAAAGATTAGGTGATCTGATGTTTGCGGTGTAATAAGGGTCAGTCTGACCCCCCGTTTTACAGCGATCATAAGGGCATTCATGATAGAACTGTCGGGAACGAAGTAGGGCGTTACTATTTTAATAGTATGTTTTGCTCGATAAATACTCTGTAATAAGGTTTCAAATAGAGCATCACTGTCAATGTCAGGCCCAGATGGAATGACTTGCAACAGTTCGCCTTCATGGTTATCCAATATGATTGGAGACGTTGTTGTGACTGGAAGTGTTTCATTGGTCGTGTAAAGCCAGTCGGCATTAAAAATATTTTGGTAATGCAGGGTGTTTGGCCCCTGGATTTTGCAGAGGAGATCTATCCAGTGCCCATTTTTCGGTTGGTTGTTGATGTCGCCTAAATAGTCATTGGTAAGATTGATGCCGCCCGTTAATAGAGTGGTTTGATCAAAAAGATAGATCTTTCGATGATTGCGAAGATTCACTTGATTGGAAAAGAATGAGCGCAGTATCGGCTGAAAGAAAGCATATTTCCCACCAGCTTCAATCAAAGGAGTAAGAATTTTTGGATTGCGGTAAAGGGTGAAAGAGCCAACGGCATCCATGAGTAGTCTGACCTGTACACCTTGTTGCGCTTTGCGTATCAATGCATCCAATATTTCAATGCCAGTGCTGTCCGCCTCAAAAATATAGGTTTGCAGATGAATGCTGGATTGTGCGGATTCAATGGCTTGCATAAAAAGGCTGAAGGCTTGTGTAGCATCGGTATGCAGACTTATTTGGTTACCTAAGGTTGCCCCTGCAATTTGGTTAGCGCGTAGTAGTTCATCCAGTTGTATTGCCAGCGTTTTATCAGGTTTGACGCTGGAGAGAGGGCGCATTTGAATAACGGGCTTTCTGCGTTTTAAGAGAAATTTTCTTGAGCCAAGTAATAGGTATAAAAAAACGCCTAAAAAAGGTAAAAGCACCAGGGTAAGAAACCATGCCATTAGGTTTTGAGGTGAGCGCCTCTGGTAGAGCATATGTAGTGCCGTGGCAATCACGAGAGTGGCATAGGATAGGTAAGCCCAAAGCAGCGAGTAGTCGAACAAAAAATCCATCTGTCTTTGTGCCTTATTACTGAGGTAGGTTTATAGTCTAAGGGGGTTGCTTGGAATAATCTAGTGGTGTCGATTTAATAGAGGGCAGTTTTTGACTAGAGTCGATCTAACTCCCTCTTTTAAAATAAAAAGGCCTGTCGATTTTGATTTCGACAGGCCTGGTATAAAGGGTTAATGGGTTGTGTAGTGATGATAATCTAGAAAGATTATTTAGTGCACAAGCTTACACCGGTCATCTCTTCAGGTTGTGGGATTTCCATTAAGTCCAGGAGAGTGGGCATAACATCGGGTAATGATCCACCGGTACGAAGTCGGCAATCGTGAGGGCCGAAATAGACCAATGGAACCGGGCAAGTGGTATGCGATGTTAATGGTTTGCCGGTTTCTGGATCGATGAGCATTTCAATGTTGCCGTGGTCCGCCGTTACAATAACTTGGCCATTGTTTTTTTCAAGCGCGGCTAAAATTTTCCCAAGCGCTTCGTCGACGGCTTCGCAAGCTTTAATGCAGGCATCCATCTTTCCGGTATGGCCGACCATGTCAGGGTTGGCGATATTGCAGATAAAGGTATCATATTTGTCCGACTCAATGGCCTCGACCAGTTTATCGGACAACTCTCCGACACTCATTTCAGGTTGCAAGTCATAGGTGCGTACCTTTGGAGAAGGGACTAGGATACGGTCTTCACCTAAATAAGGCGCTTCAACACCGCCGTTTAAAAAGAAAGTCACGTGTGCGTATTTCTCGGTTTCAGCAATGCGTAACTGGCGTAGTTGGTAGTTCGCAATGACTTCACCAAAGGTGTTTTTTAGTGTTGCCGGACCAAAAGCGACCGTCGCGCCGAAGTTCTCAAAGTTTTTGTTGTACTGCGTTAGGGTTACGAAGTTCGCTAGAATAGGAGCTTTACAGCGGTGAAAGTCACCGAAATCTTCCATAATAAATGCACTGGTGATTTGGCGCGCACGGTCAGAACGATAGTTCATAAAAATCATTGAATCCCCATCCGTAACTTCGATTTTCTCGCCATTTTCATTAAGAATGGCAGTTGGTAATACGAACTCATCCGTTTCACCTCGTGCATAAGCCATTTCAACAGCTTCTTTGGCGGATTTAGCTTGGTGGTTCGATTGTCCACAGCAGATAACGTCGTATGCTTCTTCTGTGCGTTCCCAGCGTGTGTCACGATCTAAAGCATAAAAGCGCCCTGTGACGGATGCGATACTGCCACCTTTGATTTCCTTAAGGTGTGCTTCAATTGCTTCTATGTAGCCCAAAGCACTGTCAGGCGCTGTGTCGCGACCATCGGTAAAGATGTGCAGGTAGGTTTTTGCACCACGTTTAACCGCGAGCGATAAAGAGGCTTTGATATGGTTGATGTGAGAGTGGACTCCCCCGTCAGACAATAACCCCATAATATGGACCGCATGGCCCTTGTCATTAGCACTGTCAATGGCGTTTAAAAAGACACTATTTTTAGCAAAACGGCCTTCATCAATATCTTTTTGGATACGCGACAGTTCTTGATAAACAACTCGACCGGCACCCAGGTTCATGTGACCCACTTCTGAGTTTCCCATTTGGCCAGAGGGTAAGCCGACATCCATTCCAGAAGTACCAATTAAAGTATTTGGACGTGTGGCAATTAAGTTATCCCAATTTGGAGTATGTGCTTGCGCAATAGCATTATTCTCAACTTCTTCGCGGTAACCCCAGCCATCTAAAATAATAAGGCCCGTTGGGCGATTTTTGATTTGGATTTTTGGGTTAATATCTTGAGTCATGTTTTTCGCTACCATAAATAATTAATAAATTCCGTTTATTGTATCCAGTTTCACTGTTAAAATCATCAGGTTTGATTTAACACGCTTAAGGAAAAGTAAATGTTTAGTGAATTTGTACAGGAACAAACGCTATTGTTTGTCGCTTTAGCGGTAGTCATTGCGATGTTGGCATATAGTTATTTAGGGGATCGTTTGTCTGGTTATAAATCAGTCAATACCGATGAGGCGACGCGTTTATTCAATGATGATGCCTTTTTGCTAGATGTACGTACGGCGACTGAGTTCAAAGAAGGCTCTATTGGAGAGGCGACTAATGTACCAGTGACTGACTTGTCTGCAAACATGAATAAGTTGCCAAAAGATAAAGAAAAGCCGCTATTGATTTACTGTCTAACGGGTGCCCGTTCTGGACGTGCGGCAGGTACGTTGACTAAGGCCGGTTATACGCAAGTCTTTAACTTGGCAGGTGGCATTAATGCCTGGAAGTCAGCGGGATTGCCAATAGCAAAAGCTAAAGCGAAACGAAACCGAAAAAAGTAAAACCGGCAACCACAACACCCGTGATGTTGCCGATACAGGAGAATACGATGGTTGAAACAATTATTTACTGCACACAGACTTGTCCATTTTGCACTATGGCGAAACGCCTTTTTGACTCTAAAGGGGTTAAGTATAAATCAATAGACGTTGGTACTGACTCAGCAAAATGGGCTGACTTGACCGCAAAAACCGGTCGTAAGACTGTTCCACAGGTTTTTATTGGTGAGCACCATATTGGTGGGTTTGATGAGTTATCAGCTGCGGACAAGCGCGGTGAAATCGACGCGTTATTAAACGCTTAATTTAAAATTTTTAAGGAAAAACGATGTCTGAAGCAGCGGAAAAAATATTTTCAATTCAAAAGATTTATACCAAGGATATTTCATTTGAATCTCCAAATACGCCGGGTATCTTTACCTCTGAATTCCAGCCAGAGTTGGCTGTAGACTTAAATGTTGAAAGCACAAAACTTGAAGATGACGTTTTTCATGTCATTGTTCGAGTGACAGCGACGACTAAGGTAGAAGAGCGCACTGCATTTTTATGTGAAGTTGAGCAGGCGGGAATTTTTACCCTAGCCGGTTTTAATGAGGTCGAAATGGGTTATATGTTGGGCGCACAGTGTCCTAATGTATTATTCCCTTATGCACGTGAAGTGGTTTCTGATTTAGTCACGCGTGGTGGGTTTCCTCAGTTATTGCTAGAGCCCGTTAATTTTGAAAGCATGTACACCGAGCATGTCCAGCAGGCTAGCGCGGCTAAAGAAACGACAACCGAGCAGTAGGTCGATTGGAAAAGCGATTGGATAAACTTATGCCCAAAGCCATTAAAACACCTGAAACGCCAAGAAAAATTGCCGTATTGGGTGCGGGTGCTTGGGGAACGGCATTAGCTATTCATTTAGCGAGAGCCGGTCATCAAGTAAAGCTTTGGTCACACAGTGTCGGTCAGGCTGAGCGACTAAATGAACAGCACGAAAATAGTCGATACTTACCAGGCATCGCTTTCCCAAAATCCTTATCCGTCAGTGCTTCACTAGATCAAGTTTTGTACTCCGCTGAATCGATCTTAGTGGTTGTACCCAGTACGGCCTTTAGAGAAGTTTTAGACCAAGTTTCCAATTACATTGGTTCTAAGCCGGTGCATATCGCATGGGCAACCAAGGGGTTTGAACCCGAATCCCAAAGCTTATTGCATCAAGTGGCATTGGATGTTTTAGGGGCTGATGCTGGAGTAAGTGTCCTATCAGGCCCCACATTTGCCGATGAAGTAGCTAAAGGCCTGCCTACTGCGATGGTAAGCGCTTCATCACAACAATCAGAAGCCCAATATTGGGCAGATGTTTTTCATTTTGGCGCCTTCCGTATGTACACCCAGTCCGATATGGTTGGGGTAGAGGTCGGTGGTGCTTATAAAAACATTATCGCGATTGCGACTGGTTTGAGTGATGGTTTAGGCCTTGGGGCGAATGCGCGGGCGGCGTTAATTTCACGTGGCATGGTTGAAATGATGCGTTTAGGGCAAGCATTAGGCGGTCAGCCTGAAACCTTAATGGGATTAGCAGGTCTGGGCGATTTAGTTTTAACTTGTACAGATGATCTGTCTCGAAATCGGCGTTTTGGATTACATTTGGCGAAAAGTAATCAAACTGCGCAAGCGGTCATTGATGAAATTGGTCAGGTGGTTGAAGGCGTCAAAGCGGTGGTTGTCGTCAAGCAGATTGCATTACGATTGGCTTTGGATTTGCCCATTATGGAGCAGGTCTATCAAATTGTAACTGAGCAAATCACACCTAAAGAGGCCGCGATGGTTCTCTTGGCAAGGTCAGGTAAATCGGAAGGGCAATAAGTTCTGGCTTAATTTCGATTGTTTAACCCTCCAATAAAAAACGACCAGGCCTGGTCGTTTTTTATTGGTTGTCGATTTTACAGGAGAGGTTAACGCCAGATTACAATGACATGTCGAAATCCAGTTGACGCCAAGCTTCATAAGCCACCACCGAAACGGCATTGGCCAAGTTTAAGCTGCGACCACCGGCAATCATCGGGATAGTTAACCGTTGTTCTTCCGGCAAGTTGTCTATGACTTCTGCCGGCAAGCCACGGGTTTCCGGGCCGAATAAAAAAGCGTCACCGTTTTCAAATTTGGGTTCGGTATAATAACGCGTGGTTTTGGTGGTTAACGCAAAAACACGATTTGGCTGAACAGTGGCCAAACACTCTGTAAGGCTTTGATGTTCGTGCACCTTGGCGAGTTCAGCATAATCTAGTCCAGCACGACGCACTTTTTTCTCACTCAGGTCAAACGTGAGCGGGTGTATCAAGTGCAAATGGGCGCCCATATTGGCACTAAGACGAATTAAAGCGCCAGTATTTTGCGGGATTTCTGGTTCATAAAGAATAATGTGCAACATTTGCGTGCCTTCAATTAAAATAACTCTAAGGTTAAGTCTGTGATTGATTTATCAGTAAATATGTGTGGAATTCATTTCAATTCACCGGTGGCCATGGCCTCGGGGAATGCAGGATATGGCATAGAATACCAGTCTGTTTCGGACTTTTCCAATAGAGATGTCGGTGCCGTGTTTTTAAAAGGCACTACGCTTGAGCCAAAATTGGGCAACAAACCAGACAGAGTCATGGAAACGGCCTCAGGTTTATTGAATTCAATCGGCTTGCAAAATCCAGGTGCCCGCTCGGTGATTAACGACTACTTACCCAAGTTAGATATGAGTCAGTCACAGTTCATTATTAATGTCTCGGGTTCGAGTATTGAAGAGTACGCTGAGATAGTCCGCTTGTTTGACCAAACGGCACTTCCCGCAATCGAGATTAATATCTCTTGCCCGAATGTCAAAAAGGGCGGTGCAGCCTTCGGTAACGATCCGGATATGGCGGCAAGAGTCGTTGAAGCTTGTCGTGTTAATACCTCAAAGCCTTTGATTGTTAAATTATCGCCCAACCAAACGGATATCGCAGAGGGTGCGCGCCGAGTGATTGAAGCTGGAGCAGACGCCCTATCCGCAATTAATACCATGATGGGTATGCAGGTTGATATCCATAGCCGCACGCCAACCTTAGGCAATAACCAAGGTGGTTTGTCGGGGCCCGCCATTAAGCCGATTGCCTTATTAAAAGTGCATCAAGTCTATCAAGTCGCCAAACTGCATAATATTCCTATTATTGGTTTGGGTGGCATTGCGAGCGCGGAAGATGCCATCGAATTTTTCTTAGCCGGCGCGTCCATGGTGGCGATTGGCACGGCTATTGCCAAAGATCCTTTATTAGTCAAGAAAGTAAATGCAGGTATAACGCACTATTTAAAAGCTAATGGGTTGACCTCCGTTTCGCAATTAACCGGTCAATTAGTCCTGAATACCGACACAGTGTTGTGCGGTAGTCTTTAACGCAGTAATAGATACTCCATCCAGAATTCAATAAAAAGATTAGATATTAAATATGAAAACAGTCGCAGAACAACTCGCTATTATTAAACGTGGCGCTGAAGAACTTATAGTCGAAAAAGAGTTAATTGAAAAACTAGAGACCGGCAAGCCCTTGCGTGTGAAGGCGGGGTTTGATCCTACTGCCGCAGATTTGCATCTAGGTCATACGGTTTTGATTAATAAGTTGAAGCAGTTTCAAGATTTAGGTCATGAAGTCCTATTCTTGATTGGTGACTTCACGGCAATGATTGGTGATCCAACGGGTAAAAGTGTGACGCGGCCAGCTTTAACGGCTGAAGAGATTGCAGTCAATGCAGAGACCTATAAAGAGCAGGTCTTCAAAATTCTAGATCCCGCTAAAACCAAAGTCATGTTTAACTCAGAGTGGATGTCTAAGATGTCTGCGGCTGATATGATTCAGTTGGCCGGTAAGATGACCGTTGCACGCATGTTAGAGCGTAATGATTTTGGTGATCGCTATGCTTCAAATACACCCATTGCCATTCATGAGTTTTTATACCCTTTAGTGCAGGGGTACGATTCAGTCGCGATGGATGCGGACATTGAGTTGGGTGGAACAGATCAGAAGTTCAATCTATTGATGGGGCGTACTTTACAAGGCCATTATGGCAAGCCTCAGCAATGTACCCTGACTATGCCTCTTCTAGAAGGATTAGATGGCGTTCAGAAAATGTCTAAGTCTTTAAATAACTATATAGGCATTAAAGACGAGCCAAACGATATGTTTGGTAAGGTGATGTCCGTTTCTGATGAGTTGATGTGGCGTTATTATGAATTATTGAGTTTCGAAAGCTTGGAAGCGATTCAAGGTTTAAAGGAAGCCGTTGCCAACGGCGAAAATCCACGTAATGTTAAGGTGAAGTTAGCGTTAGAGTTGATTAGCCGTTTCCATTCAGGCGAAGCCGCAAATAAAGCACTGCAAGATTTTGAGACTCGGTTCAGTAAGAATGCGATTCCAGAAGATATGGATGAAGTAGCCATTGAAGGTGAAATGCCTTTAGCAAATATTCTTAAAGAAGCAGGGCTAGTCGCATCAGTATCTGATGCACATCGTATGACAAAGCAGGGTGCGGTTAAGATTAATGGTGAGAAGGTCGAAGATAGTCGTCAGGTAATGCCGGTTGATACGACAGCTGTTTATCAAGTAGGTAAGCGTAAGTTTGCTCGAATCACTATTAAGTAGTCTTTTGTGGCTCTAAATTGAACTTTGTTTAAGATGACCAGGCCTGGTCATTTTCTAAAGCAACCAAAAGCACCGCATTTATTGCGGTGTCTTTGGTTCTAGGGTTTGAGTTTATTAGGGCTTATTGGATATTAGGTCTTAAGGTGAACGTCTTTAAGGTTATTTATCCATTTTTTAGGCTAGTAAAAATCCCTAAAAATAAGCCTCTAAGCGGTTATCTGTGTATAAATCTGTGGATAAGCTGGTGGTAAATAGGGCGTTTTGGCTAAAATGTAAATAAGTGATAAAAAGAATGAAATAAGACTTGCATCGTTGGCTGGATTAGATAGAATACGCCCCGTTCCGAAGCAAACACACTTTTTAAGGAGTTTGCAACGGGTCGATTGTTATAGAAGATCTTCGGATCTGGTTTAAAAGTTTTGAAAATTGTTTGAAAATAATG
>Ga0314774_1000081_pt1 | contig 87456 bp, 69 predicted proteins | sample MetaGCBIA2018_FD_204515 | JGI IMG/M metagenome (GOLD analysis project Ga0314774, IMG submission 204515) | Cryopeg brine microbial communities from Beaufort Sea near Barrow, Alaska, United States - CBIA 2018 | ecosystem: Environmental > Aquatic > Marine > Coastal | place: USA: Alaska | collected... | reverse complement strand
GAGCATAGGTAACTATGCAATCAAGTTTGATTGGAACGACGGCCATAACAGCGGAATATATACGTTTAATAATCTGCGTATCTTGGGTTCGCGCGCCGCAGCAAGCGATATTGAAAATGTCTGATTTCCGGCCTGCGGATCAGCCGGTCAGTATTCGCGCGGAGTCTTCGCTCGCCGACCCCGACACGTGTAAGTTCATCGTGAGCCGTAGCTTGCACCCCGGCGGTCCTTTCTTTTTCGGCAACAAAGAACGAGCCGTTGGTTCACCGCTCGGCGAGCAACTGTTCGCACTCTCTGGCGTGGCCAATCTGCTCATTGCCGATAACGTGGTGACCGTGTGCAAAGAGCCGGCCGCCTCGTGGTCAGGGCTGAAAGCGGATATCGGAATGGCCATCCGTACGCAGCTGCGGACTGGCGTGCCGGCGATTCTGGAAATGTCTGTTCATAACGGTGTGCAAGGAAGGTCCGATGCAGAGCTTACTGCGGCTGTTCAGGAGCTTCTGGACAAAGAGGTCAATCGTTCAATCGCTAACCACGGCGGGAAGATTTCTATTGTCGGGGTCCTGCAAGGGACGCTTTCCATCACCATGAGCGGCGGCTGCCAGGGATGCGCTTCTTCTCAGGTAACCCTGAGGCAAGGATTCGAAGTCATGCTCAAAAGAGTTGCCCCGGAAATTGAAGATGTTATCGATGTAACTGACCACGCAGCGGGAAAGCAGCCTTTCTACCCGCGCCATAAGGAACCCTTGTGATAAAGCGACCGCCCCAGAAAACCGCCCCTATTGTCTCGACTCTCGACGATCTTGCAACCTTGGCAAACTATTCGCTCATGGACTCACTCAACTGTGACCCTGACGCGAAAGTAAATGGACGCGACCACGCCCCACGACAAGTCTTCACGGGCCACTATGTTCCCGTCAATCCCACGCCAATTGAAAACCCGGAGTACGTCGCGCACAGCAAAAACCTGTTTCGCGAACTGGGCTTCGCCGACAGAATGGCGCAGTCGGCCGACTTCATCCGCGTGTTCTCTGGCGACCTTGAGAACGTTCCGGAGCCGATGCGCCAGATCGGTTGGGCGTGTGGCTACGCACTTTCCATCTACGGCACCGAATACACCCAACAGTGCCCGTTCCAAACCGGCAACGGATACGGCGACGGTCGCGCCATTTCAGTGCTTGAGGCCGTCATCAACGGTCACCGCTGGGAGATGCAGTTGAAAGGTGGCGGCCGGACACCATACTGCCGCGGTGCGGACGGTCGGGCGGTCCTGCGGTCGAGTGTGCGGGAATTTCTGGCGCAGGAGCACATGCACGCGCTTGGGGTGCCAACGTCACGGTCGCTGAGTTTGTACGTGTCAAAAACAGAGAAGGTCAAGCGGCCGTGGTACTCGGAGGGCTCACGCTCGAGAGATCCAGACACGCTTGTATCGGAGCCAGTCGCCATCTCGACGCGCGTCGCACCTTCGTTCATTAGGGTTGGTCAACTGGAGCTCTTCGGCCGCCGTGCTCGGAAGAAAGAACACCCGCAAGCGATGGAAGAGCTTGAGAAAATTGTGTTGCACCTGATCGACCGTGAGTACGGTGACGTCATCGATCAGAACCTGGCAACCAGCGAAAAAGTGGTGTTGCTTGCGCGGGAGTTCCGCGGCCGACTCACATCGCTTGTAGCGAACTGGATTCGTGTCGGCTACTGCCAGGGAAACTTCAACAGTGACAACTGTGCGGCCGGCGGTTTCACCCTCGACTACGGCCCCTTCGGATTCTGCGATGTATTTGATCCGCAGTACCAGCCATGGACGGGTGGGGGACATCACTTCTCGTTTCTGAACCAACCACTGGCGTCAGAACGCAATTTTCACACGTTTTGTTCGGCGTTGCGCCCGTTGCTGACGGCGCATCAGGACTGTCTGCTTGAACTCGACGAGATCCAAAGCGATTTCCCGAAAGCGATGCAAACGCAGATGAAGAAGATGTGGGCGGCCAAACTTGGGCTCGCCACTTTTCACCAGGCCTTGTTCAGTGAACTCGCAACGTTGATGGTGCAAACGCCTGTTGATTACACCCTGTTCTTCCGCCAGCTCTCGGCGGTGCCCGACGACATTGGTCCGCTCAAAAAAAGCTTCTACAACAGCTCAGCGTATGAATCAGACCCCGCGGGCATGGACCAACCCTGGTCAGAGTGGCTCAAAAAATGGAAAACGCTTGCCGGCATTGTCAGCACAACCGATGCAACTGCAGCTGCGCCGCGCGCTCGTGAGGAGCTCTCTCAACAGATGAAACTCGTCAACCCGAAATACAGTTTGCGGGAGTGGTTCGTTGTGCCTGCGTATCAGCAAGCAGCTGCGGGGGATTACTCGCTAGTTCGAGAACTGCAGGAAGTCATGACACAGCCATACGCTGAGCAATCGCAAGACGTAGAGGAAAAATACTATCGGCTGAAGCCGCTGGAGCTCTTCGAAGTTGGCGGGTCGTCATACTACAGCTGCTCGTCATGACCCAAAAAGTAACGGAAAAGTTGATCGAAAACCAGCTGATTGTAGACGTTATGAGGCGTGACGAAAAGATCGATAGGAGCCACAGGTATGGCTGATCAACTTAACGAAAAAAAAGCGTTTTTGACATGGGAAGAATCGGTGGTGGCCTTACAAACCGATGCTGGACAGGGCTCCGCCCGTGCGCAACGTTTATTGGCGATGCGATACTTGCGCGGCCGTGGAGTGCCTAAAGATGAGACCATCGCTTTTTATTGGATGCAGCTCGCCGCACAACAAAATTTTGCCTTGGCACACCGCAGTCTGGGCGAGCTTTACGAAAATGGCTCAGGTATCGCGCTGGATATGACCCTGGCGGGCCATTGGTATCGTCTTGCAGCAGAGCAGGGCGATCCCATCGCTAAAAAACATTTGCAACGTTTAGCACAGCCAAACACGTGATGTAAAAAACAGTCAAATACCAAAGTACCCGGAGGCAATTTTGAGCATAGTCCAGGAACACACCATAACCCCGCTGTTTCTCAGTGAAAGTGCGGTGTCCAAAGTACGTGAATTGGTCGAAGAAGAAGGCAACGAGAACCTGAAGCTTCGGGTGTTCGTAACCGGCGGCGGCTGCTCTGGATTTCAGTACGGCTTCTCGTTCGATAAGGTGCAAGATGATGAAGACGCGGTGATTCAAAAAGACGGCATGAGTCTTCTGGTCGACCCCATGAGCTATCAGTATCTTGTAGGCGCAATGGTCGATTATCAGGAGGGGCTACAGGGAGCACAGTTTGTCGTGCAGAACCCGAACGCCAGCTCAACCTGTGGTTGCGGCAGTTCGTTCACTATCTAGTGTCGATATGGTTGCGCCCCCGGTCCATCAGTGCCTTCCATTCCATCTTGAACCAGGGTGTGTACCCGGATGGCGCGTCTTCGAGCTCGCGAGTCACTTCTTCGATGGGCACCCAGCGCCAGTCGGTAATTTCGGCCGGGTGCACCCGGGCTTCGCCACCCGATGAGCCGATGTATACGTGGCACAATTCGTGCTCAGCACCGCGATCACCGAAATCGGCTTGGTAGATGAACTTGTAAACGAATGTCAGCGACGCTTCCAGCCCCAGTTCTTCCCGTAGACGGCGGTGAAGCGCCTGGTCCATTGTCTCACCACGTCGGGGATGCGAACAGCAGCTGTTGGACCAGTAAAGGGGCCAGAGCGGTTTGCCCGCCGCACGCTGCTGCAGCAACACCCGGCCCTGTTTGTCGAACAGGAAAATTGAGAACGCCCGGTGCAGGGTTCCATGGCCTTCGTGGCAGTCGCTTTTTGAGCGATAGCCTACTTCGTTGTCATCTTCATCAACGAGTATAAGGGGCTCGTCATCGAACGATACTTTTTCGCGCATATCCTCACCTATTTTTCGGCTTACCGCCCATTGTAACCTGAATTGTCTGATAGCCGGCCTCACGAATACCCGATTCTATTCGATCGGCAGCGCCGGTTTCCGGCGGACACAGGGCAATGATGGAACCACCGCCGCCGCCGCCGGTGAGCTTTGCCCCGAGAGCACCGTGGCGGCGGGCAATCTGGATCATTTCCTCCAGTTCCCAGCTCGACACCTGCATCGCGTTCAGCAGGCCATGGCAAATGTTCATCAGCTCTCCCAGCGCTTCGAGCTTGTGCCCGACCAGCGCATCCACGCCCTCGATCACCAGCGAATCGATCTGGTTGAAGATAGTCTCGTACAGTTCGGGGTGCGCTTCGCGTGCCTTGCGAACACGTGCGACTGTCGCCGCGGTCAGGCTCTCGACACCGCTGATACCGACGACCAGCTGCACGGCCTGATCGATCTCGATCACCTTGCGCAGCGGCGATTCACCGGAACGGAAGAGCATGGTCTGGCCATAGGTAGAGAGCGTGTTATCGATACCCGATGGCGTCCCGTGCGCGATCTTTTCGCACTCGAACGCCAGCTCGTTGACGCGCCCGTCATCCAGGCCGAGTTCAAAACAACGGTCTAGTGCGCGAATGGTGGCCACCGCGATCGCCGCCGACCCGCCCAGTCCCATGGCTCGCGGTACGTTGGGGAAAATTTCCAAACGCATGCTTTCGCGTTCGAGTCCGAGCGTCTTGAAAATAATCGCCAAGGATTTCTCATAAGCATGCTGTTTTTCTGCGCTTCGGTGCAATCGCTGCTCCACGCCCCAGCGCGGAATGATCAGTTGCACGCCGTCCCCGCCGCGCTGCACGTGCGCCTGTATGGCCAACGGTATCGGCGTCGCGATCGCGTGCCGCCCGTAAACAACTGCGTGCTCGCCTAGCAGGATGATCTTGCCGTGTCCGCTGGATACGTTGCGTTCCTCGGTAGCGGTTTCAGATTGCGGCTTCTCCTTAGCGGCCTTCACGCGAGGGCTGACAACTTGCTCGATCAACTCTCGCGCCTTCCAGATCTTGATCTCGCCGGATTCGATCAGCCGGTCGACGACGGTTTCGAAGATTTTGGGTGTTGCACCGGCCGCGGCTGCCACGCTTCGGGCGTGCAGCGTCATGTGGCCTTGCTGGATGCCTTCGGTCACAAGCGCGCGGATTGCCGAAAAGTTCTGCGCAAGACCCACCGCGCCCATCACTTCGGCCAGCTCGCGCGCCGAACTCACGCCCAGAAGCCTGAGGTTCATTCCCGCCGTGGGATTGGACTGCAGCGGACCCCCGACAATACCGACCTTGATCGGAATCTCGAGCTGGCCTTCCAACGAGCCGTCTTCGCCCCGCGTCCACTGGGTCAGCGACGTGTAGTGGGACCCGCGCGCAGCCCAGGCGTGGGCGCCCGTCTCGATGGCGCGCCAGTCGTTGCCTGTGGCCAGCGCCACGGCATCGATTCCGTTCATGATGCCCTTGTTATGGGTCGCTGCACGGTAGGGGTCGATCGAGGCAAATTCGTTGGCCAGGATGATTCCATCGCGCACCTGCTCACCATCGAAGCCACGGCCGGCCAGCGCGTCCGGCGGAATCGAGACCCGGGCCTTGACCAGGGCTCGATCGGTCAGATTTGAAAGAATCCGCAGGAACACCTTGCCTTCGGCGATATTCTCGACCAGCGAGGCAACGCCTTCGCACATTGTGTTGACGAGGTTTGCGCCCATCGCGTCGCACGTATCCACCAGCAGGTGGGCGACGACCATGTCACCGCGCTGGCCCGATGATGGGTGAATCAGCACTTGGAGGTCCTTGGCCCCGCCGCCGCGGGCCACCATGTTCGGGTGCAGGCTGTTGGCAAGGTTCAGGATTTCGCTTTTGCGCTGCAGCAGTGCCGCCTTGGCGCGCTGCGGATGCGGTACGTCGACGACCTGGATCTGGCCAATCAAAATCGGCTCGGAGCTTTCAACCCGGAAGCCGCCGCCGGCCCGTGCGATCTTGGCCGCAGAGCTCAGCGCCGCAACGATGGAAGGCTCCTCCACGACCAGTGGAATGGCGTATGCCTTGTCGTTGATCAGGAAATTCAGGCCCAGCGCCAACGGCAGCCCCATGACGCCGATGACGTTTTCGATCATCTTGTCGGCCGACTGGATCGAGAGCGTGTGATCGCCGCTGGCCAGCGCCTGGTAATCCTTGTTCGAAAGCAGGCCCTGCTTGCGAACTTCGCGAACCCGCTGCGAAACCGAAAGTTTGTAGAACTCGGGAATTCTTGCCATGCTTGTTCCTTATTAGTGTTTTCTGCCCGATTCGGGCACCTCGCGCCGCACAGCCTCTGCGCCAAATTCTGACATTGCCAAGTTTAATGGAACCCCGCCACAATCTGAGACGCCGAGCTCGAATGCCCGGAGTCTCTCCGGGTCACGCGCCAGGGCAATTCCAAGGTCGCCACCACCGGCGCCACAACTCTTGTAGACCACGCCGCACTCGTGTCCATGCTTGGCTAGCCGTCGATGGGGGGCGGTCATAACCTCCTTGCCCATGGCATCGCCCAGCGCGACCATCTCAACGGCGTAGGCGGCGCAAGCATCGAACAGGACAGCCCCGTCGTGCGAGTTGGCTACGGCGTGGCGCGCAATCTCGTCCAGGCGGGACCGGATCCGGCCTGCACTAACAGGATCAGCCAGCTTCCAGGTATCGAACGCACCGACAAAATCCGTGGTCTGAGCAGCCTGACGGGTCCAGATTGCGCGCCAATGTAGATCCTTCGGCCAGTTCACCGGCGTGCAGATCGCGAATTCGCCGGTGGATCGAAATTCGCTGATACCACCGCAAAACGCCGCGGCCAGGTCTGCGCCACTGGCACGAGCGCCCAGTGATTCGCGATAAACCGGCAACCATCGACGCAGACGCGCGCGCGGATCCGCCGGACCTGCCGTCCCCGCGAACCACTCGGTCAACGCCACCGCCAGTGCCGCGCAGACGGCCGCACTGGAGCCCAGGCCCAGCTTTATCAATCGTCTGCGGTCGGATTCGAAAAGGGCCCCAGAATCGATCTCGACGTTCATTGTCGTGATCTCGCCGGGTGACCGGCCCAGCACCCGCATGATGCCCGGTATCAACCGACCGGTCAGGCCCAGCACGGAGGAGTCTGCGCCATCGCAGCGCAACACATCGCCCTCGACCCGCATGGCTGCCCGCTCAAATCCGAGCTGAACGGCACTCAACCAGCCCGTACCGCTCGATGCCCGCTGCAACCGGACTTTCACCCGCCGGTCCACCGCCATCACCAGCGCCGGTGCCCCGTCGAGCACGGCATATTCGCCAATCAAAAGCAGTTTGCCCGGCGCAGAGGCCTGGACGCAGTTCACGTTCACGTCTGACCGTCGTCCATGCTCACCGCACCGCAGCCCAGCCCAGCACGCAGAATCTCAGTTACGCCGGCCACATCCTCGAGCGCGGCGGCCACCGTATCTGCCGCTTCCGGTGCACATATCGCTTTGACCTGGGGGCCGGCATCGACGGTAAAAAACACCGCAACGCCCCGGCCGCGCAAACGGCGTATGCGATGCAGGCATTCCATGGTCGTTGCATTGAAATACAGAAGACCAGGCCGGGCCGACATGGCCAGGCCGTGCAGGGCCAGTGCGCTCGCTTCGGAAACGTGCGCCAGCGCATCGAAATCACGGGCCGCGATAGCCGTTCGCGCCAGCGCCAGGTCGTCGGGCTGATTGTTCACCCAGGCCGAATAGAACGGTGACGTTTGTGCGGTCCGCTGCATGCCTTCGGTGGATCCCACCGACTTGCGGCCGCGCTCGCTAACCGCGATCACGACCGCCAACGGCCAGTCCGCCGCCGCGGCCAAGGGTTCGGCGACGCTGTCGCTGCCGTCGGGGAGTTCGCCGCGGTGCATCTCCACGTATCCACCAAAAATCGAGCGCGCGGCGGAGCCGGACCCGATTCGCGCAAGCTCCGAAAGCCTGAAGGGAGAAAGATCCAACCCGTAGGCGCGATCCGCCGCAGTCACCAGCGCGGCGAAACCCGACGCCGACGAGGCCAGACCAGCGCCGGTAGGAAAGTTATTTTGGCTGAAAACCCGGGATCGGGTTTCACTTCCACCGATGGAGCGCATGCGCTTCAGCAGTGCCGTCACGCGCCCTGAACCATGGGCCTCAATCTGACCATCGAGCTCGAAGCTGTCCCGCTCCAGCGCCGGATCCAGTTCCACCCGGGTGCGGGTCCACAGCGCGTCCAGCGTGATCGAGATCGACCCGACGTCCGGCAGGTTCAAGTCCGCATCACGTTTGCCCCAGTACTTGACAAGGGCAAAATTGGCGTAAGCGATGGCCTGGGCTCGACCCGGCGAGTATTGGGTGTTCATGAGATTTGCGACAGATCCGGCTCGTTTGTGGGTGGTACGGTCATTTCTGGCGGGCCACATCCGTTTAGCTTCATCGGTCAGCATGTCGTTGCTCAAGGGCGGGATCTAAGTAGGCCAGAAATTCCACTTGTTTCTGATGGTCGCTTGCCTGGCCAGTGCTGGTCACGATACTGGCTCAGATCAGCCCTAACTCCAGCCGCGCTTCCTCCTCCAGGTTGTCGTAGCTCCAGGGCGGATCAAACACCACATCCACCTTGCCGTCTTTGACATTCGGAACCTGCAATAACTTGTCTTTTACGTCGCCGGCAATAATGGCGCCCATTCCACAACCCGCTGACGTCAGGGTCATTTCAACAAATACAAAATGCTTGTCCTGGTCAATATCCAGTTTATAGATGAGACCCAGACCGACAACATTCACAGGAATTTCCGGGTCATAGACCAGTCGCATCGCATCCCAGCATTGCTGATCACTGATTTGCCCATCCTCAGGGGGTTCGAACACGATGGCGTCTGACTGAAAACCCAGTTTCCGGGTAACTTCTGGGGACAGTCGATACAGATTGCCCTGGTGGTTAACGGTGAAGCTGCCGCCGAGCGCCTGGGTTATCAAGACAGAAGCTCCCTGCGTTAGCGTGACAGACTCACCGGAGGGCACCTTTAAAGCAGGACAGTCTTCTGACAAAACGAATGTCTTGGGCTGCTTTGCCAGTTTTTTTGAGTTCGGTGCCTTGATTGTCGGGGTCTGAAGACCATTCTCTTCATCAAGGCCGATCTGCATGTCCTGAAGATAAGGCACGCTCGCCGCGTCGACATAGAGGATCAGGTCACCAAACTCTTTCCTGACATCCTTGGCTGACTCCTCGCCGGGCGGGCAGAAGGCCAGGCAAGTCTCGGCCTTCTGAGTGCCACCATTCTCCATATAAACACGCACCGTCATTCCAGGCACTTCCTGCTTTGCAAGCAAGGACATCAGGAAATCACGGGCTTCTGGTGTTACTTCAGCATTAATGTTCACGAGCTATACCCCCGTGTTTTGCGTTTTCACGCCGGCGCTTGAGCTGGTTGGTTTTACACTCGTTGCTTACAAAATCCAGCCACCCCAAGTGTTGATCCCAGCTCTCGTCTTTAATATGTTCAGGCTTGTTGCAAGTCATCGTTACGTCCTCAGGCTCTGTGGAAATGAGGGGAACTCTTGACACACTGTCAGCACCCGTTGAGCGTCTACCTCGCGTTTGGTCAGGACCACTTCACGTTCTTGCATGCCTTATCGGGCCTTGTTTGATGTCAATCAAGAGACGGTGAAACTTTCCCCGCAACCGCACTCAGCGGTGGCATTCGGATTGCGGAACAGGAACACGGAGTTCACGCCTTCCGTCACGAAATCGATTTCGATACCGTTGACCAGCGCCAGGTGCTCCTCTTTGACGTAAACATCGACACCGTCAATGTGGAAGATTTTGTCGTCCGCTGCGACATCCTCGGCCCATTGGGTTTCATATTTGAAACCGGAGCAACCGCTCTTCCGAATGGCCAGGCGAATGCCTTTGGCTTGCGCTTGCCTGTTCACTTGTTTAAGCACATGTTTGACTGCGCTTGGCGTCATGGTGACGGCAACGGTTGGTGTGAATACTTCGGTTGTCATGGTTCCACCTCCATCAGGCAAAAAGACGCTGGATTTTCTGCAGGGCCGTGAATAACGGCTCACGCCTCCTGAAACGTTTGGTTGAAAAAGTCATTCAGCCGAAGCTGCACGGCTTCTCGAACCGCCTCAACGGGAATCTGTTCAACCAGCTCGTTGATAAATGCGATGGTCAACAACGTGTTGGCTTCGCGACGACCGACACCACGGGAAACCAGGTAAAACAACGAGGTTTTATTGAGCTGGCCAATGGTGGCACCGTGGGCGCATTTTACGTCGTCAGCGTAAATTTCCAGCTCGGGCTTGGTGTCGATTTCTGCGCCGGTCGAGAGCAACAGATTCTTGTTGTTCATATTGGCGTTGGATTTCTGGGCATCCTGATGAATATGGATGCGCCCATTGAAAATCGCATGAGACTGGCCAGAAGCGATGTTGCGATAGGTTTCTTCGCTGTCGCAATGGGCTGCTATGTGCTCGATGGACGTGTGGTTGTCGTAGTGCTGTTTGCCCTGCGTGACCACGACACCGTTCAGTTTGCACTCGGCGCCTTCACCTTCAAGACGTACCTGCAGATCGTGCCGACGCAGCGGGCCGCCAAAGCCAACGCAGTGGCTTTCAAACCGCGAGGCGGTCGCCTGGCGAACACCCGTTGCACCGATGTGCTGAACGCTTTCGCCTTCCAGAGTCAGCCTCACGCTGGTTATCCGGGCACCTTCCGCCAGAACAAATTCAGTGACCGTGTTGACCATCACCGGCTCACTACCGCTGGAAATGTACTCTTCTACCAGCGTCATCTGGCTGTGCCTTGCCGCATCGACGTAAATCCGCGGATAGGCGGAACCTACCGACGAAGCGGAGACTTCATGGATGATGAATAGCGGCTGGTCGAGAACGGCTTCTTTGTCCAGCTGGATAAACAGGCCATCCTCAAACCGGGCGGAGTTCAGCCTGGCCATCTGTACGGTTTGGCTGTCCAACGTGTTGTCCAGGCGTTCTGCCAGCGCAGCGACGGTATGGTCGTCAAGGTCGCAGAACCGCTGAATACGAATGCCGTTAAGATCCGGAAAGTCGCTGGCTTCCGGAACCATTACGCCGTTGCGAAAAACCACGCGGTATCCAGTCATGGACAAGCTGGTGCCTTCCTTGCCACGGGAGGGGAGGGCAACGGCAAGCTCATCTGACAGCTTTAGGTGGCGGACGGAATACTTCCAGTTCTCGGTTTTACGGGTCGGCAATGGCATATCCACCAGAGCCGTACCCTTTTGTTTGCGCAATTCGAGCAAAGGCCCGGGCAGGTAGTTGCCGGCTGGCTCAAGAAAGACGCGGGAAAGCGTGGGTGCTGACTTCATTCGGTGGCCTCCTTAGCTGGCTGTGGCTTCTTTGTCTTTCACGTTGAGCCAGCCGTAACCGCGCTCTTCAAGCTCATAGGCCAGCTCGCGCCCGCCGGATTTGACAATTTTTCCATCGGCAAGAACGTGAACATAGTCCGGCACAATGTGGTTCAGCAGGCGCTGGTAGTGAGTCACCATCAAGATGGCCCGATCTTTAGCGCGCAGGGCGTTCACACCGTCGGAAACCACGTGCAGCGCATCGATGTCCAACCCGGAATCGGTTTCGTCCAGAATGGCCAGCTTGGGTTGAAGCAGCAGCGCCTGCAAAATCTCGTTGCGCTTCTTCTCGCCACCGGAAAAGCCCTCGTTTACGCCGCGCTTAAGGAAGGCCGGATCCAGATCGACTTGCATGGACACTTCCCTCGCATGCTTCATAAACTCAGCCGCGTTCATCTCCGGCTCGCCACGGTGGCCGCGCATGGAATTGACGGCGGTACGTAGGAACTGCAGGTTGCTGACGCCTGGAATCTCTACCGGGTACTGAAACGCCAAGAAAACGCCTTCACGGGCCCGTTCTTCGGTTTTTTGGTCCAGCAGGTTTTCACCGTTAAAGGTGATTTCACCCTCGGTGACTTCAAAGGTTTCACTGCCTGCCAGAACCTGTGACAGGGTGCTTTTACCTGAGCCATTGGGGCCCATAATGGCGTGGATTTCCCCGGCTTTAATTTCGAGGTTGATGCCCTTGAGGATTTCTTCACCCCCAACGGACGCGTGCAGATTTTTGATGTTCAGCATGTATTGGTTTCTCTCTGTAATCTGAAATTCTGTATTTAACCGACAGAGCCTTCAAGGCTCACCTCAAGCAATTTGCCAGCTTCAACGGCGAACTCCATCGGCAGTTCCTTGAACACCTCTTTACAGAAGCCGTTCACAATCATCGAAACGGCCTGTTCAGGGTTGATACCGCGCTGGCGACAAAGGAACATTTGTTCGTCGCTGACCTTGGAGGTCGTAGCTTCATGCTCGATGATGCCCGATTTATTTTTGCTCTCGATGTACGGGAAGGTATGCGCACCGCAGCGGTCGCCAATCAGCAGCGAGTCGCACTGGGTAAAGTTGCGCGCACCCTCTGCGCCTGGGCCAAACTTCACCAGGCCACGATAGGCGTTCGAGCTGTTACTGGCAGAAATCCCTTTGGCGATGATGGTGCTGGACGTGTTCTTGCCCAGGTGGATCATCTTGGTGCCAGTGTCGGCTTGCTGGTAATTGTTGGTCAGCGCCACGGAGTAGAATTCGCCAACGCTGTTTTCGCCCCGAAGGATGCAGCTCGGATACTTCCAGGTAACGGCAGATCCGGTTTCTACCTGAGTCCAGGAAATCTTGGAGTTTTTGCCGATGGCAGCGCCACGTTTGGTGACGAAGTTGAAGATGCCGCCCTTGCCGTTTTCATCGCCCGGATACCAGTTCTGAACGGTGGAGTACTTGATCTGGGCGTCGTCCAGGGCCACCAGTTCGACCACAGCTGCGTGGAGCTGATTTTCATCCCGCATAGGCGCGGTGCAGCCTTCCAAATAGCTGACGTAGCTGCTGTCTTCGGCGATGATCAGGGTGCGTTCGAACTGCCCAGTGTTGGCTGCGTTGATGCGGAAATAGGTAGACAGCTCCATGGGGCAACGCACGCCTTTCGGTATGTACACGAAGGTGCCGTCGGAGAAGACCGCAGAGTTCAGGCCAGCAAAGAAGTTGTCACCCGCCGGAACGACAGAGCCCAGATATTTTTTGACCAGCTCCGGGTGTTCCTGAATGGCTTCGGACATGGAGCAGAAAATCACGCCTGCTTTGGCGAGTGGTTCTTTGAACGTTGTCGCTACTGAAACCGAGTCAAACACGGCATCGACTGCCACGCCTGCCAGCTGTTCACGCTCGTGCAGGGGGATGCCCAGTTTTTCGTAGGTTCTGAGTAGCTCCGGGTCGACTTCGTCCAGGCTCTGGAGCATGTCTTCTTTGCGCTTGGGCGCGGAATAATAGGAAATTGAGTTGTAGTCAATTTTTGGGTAACCCACGTGCGCCCAGTTCGGCTCATCCATTTCCAGCCAACGACGATAAGCCTTTAGCCGCCACTCAAGCATCCATTCCGGCTCTTTCTTAAGGCCGGAAAGGCGGGCAATCACGTCCTCGTTCAATCCAGGTTCGAAAGTGTTGGATTCAATCTCAGTCACGAAACCGTGCTCGTATTCCCGCTTGACCAGCTCGTTCACTTCTCTATCAGTGGTCGCCATGATCGTCACTCCTTATCTTTCATTGAAGGCTCCAGAAGCCTCGGTTTTCTGCGGTTTTCATTTAATACCCGAGGTCACCATCGCTGTAACCCTATAAACCGGGGACGGCCCTCAGCTTTCTTGCTGGTGGCTGGTAAGCGCGCCGATATCGCTTTTTTCCTTAATTAGTGTCGTAACGATACTAAGTAAGCATGGAGAATTTGTCAATATAGTATCGAAACGCTATCGTATTGGCCGTGATCTCATTATGGTCTGAATAGTGAAGAGGTGAGCTGTCAAAGAGGTTTATGGACTCACACCCTTCACGAATACGGCCGTACTATGGTATCGCTCCGAAACTACAATCTTGTTAAATTAGTTCTTAAACGCTATTATAAAAAAATTGTCAAGGGGGCTTTAAATTAGACGTCACCAAATTAAGTATGATTAAGGAGCTGGAAATGAACGGTCGCGCTAACGCGGAATTGGTCTTTCACTTGGGACGCATAGCGTCCGGCGAGGGTCTCGCGGAGGGGCTGACAGCAGCCCAATGGGCGGCGCTTAGATACTTCGCACAGGCCAACCGTTTCTCGCAAACACCGTCCGCCTTCGCCGCGTTCCATGCCACAACCCGAGGTACGGCGTCACAGACAATCAAAAGCCTCGAAACCCAAGGCTATTTGACACGCATACGGTCAGAGGACGACAGGCGCAGTGTCCGGCTAGTTCTGACCGAGAAAGCCCGGGGCATTCTCGCGAATGACCCCTTCGAATCTCTGGTCCGTGCTGCGGAATCCCTACCCCCTAGTGTCCAAGGTCATTTTGCCAGTGCCTTGCAACGCTTGCTCGGCCAGGTGACGCAAGAGAGAGGCAAGCCTCACTTCGGCGTTTGCACGTCGTGTCAACATCTGGAAAGCGACGGCTGCAGTCGGGACGGACAGGCGCCCTATACGTGCGGTTTCATGAGCGCGCCCCTGTTTTTGGAAGAACTCGACGGAGTCTGCATCAACTTCATCCAGGGCAAACCGGTAACGGTGAAAGGCTCTGTCACCGGAGCCGAACCGCGATGAGTCCTGCACGGCATCAGCGCTTGCTCTCTTCAGGACTTTGTCATGACTGATATAGCTTCACTGAAGCCCGTTAAGGAATATAATGAAGTCCAAATCGACATTCTTTTCCGCCACCGTCACGGTGGATAAACGCGCCATTCTGCCGCTGCCCGATTCCCGCAACATCCATGAGGAGTGCGCTGTGGAGCACAAACACGACATCGAAGCTGAAATCCAACACGCCCAGCAATACGGCCTTTACGACCCCGCCAACGAGCATGATGCCTGCGGCATCGGTTTTATCGCCCATATCAAAGGCCATAAAAGTCATTCGATCGTTAAGCAAGGCTTGCTCATCCTAAAGAATCTCGCCCATCGCGGCGCGGTCGGTGCCGACAAGTTGATGGGCGACGGCGCGGGCATTCTGATTCAGCTGCCGGATCAATACTATCGCGAAGAGATGGCCAAGCAGGGTGTCGAACTGCCGCCGCCCGAAGAATATGGCGTAGGCATGATTTTTTTGCCGAAAGAAAATACATCCCGCATCGCGTGCGAGCAAGAGATAGAACGTGTGGTGCGCGCCGAAGGCCAGGTCGTGCTGGGTTGGCGCAACGTGCCAATCGACACCGAGATGCCGATGTCGCCTACCGTGCGTGAAAAAGAGCCGGTGATCCGCCAGATCTTCATAGGTCGCGGTCCAGACATCACGGTGAGCGACGCGCTGGAACGTAAACTGTACGTGATTCGCAAGTCTTCCAGTCACGCGATCCAGGCGCTAGATTTGCCCCACGGCAAAGAGTTTTTCGTCCCTTCGATGTCGGCCCGTACCATTGTCTACAAGGGTTTACTGCTGGCAGATCAAGTCGGCGTCTATTACAAAGACTTACAGGATGAGCGCTGCGCTTCCGCATTGGCACTGGTGCATCAACGTTTCTCAACCAATACCTTCCCGGAATGGCCGCTGGCCCATCCTTTTCGCCTGATTGCCCACAACGGCGAGATCAATACTGTTAAGGGCAATGTCAACTGGATGCGCGCGCGTGAAGGCGTGATGAAATCCGCCGTGCTAGGCGACGATTTGCAAAAATTGTTCCCGCTGATTGACGATGTGCAGTCCGACACCGCGTGTTTCGATGACGCGCTTGAACTGCTGCTGATGGCAGGCTATCCGATCGCGCAAGCGATGATGATGATGATCCCCGAAGCCTGGGAAAATCACCCGTTGATGGACGACAATCGCCGCGCCTTTTACGAATATCACGCAGCGATGATGGAGCCGTGGGATGGCCCCGCCGCGATGGCGTTCACCGATGGTCGTTACATCGGTGGCACGCTGGATCGCAACGGTTTGCGTCCCGCGCGTTATATCGTAACGGATGACGACCTGGTGGTGATGGCATCCGAATCCGGCGTGCTGCCGATTCCCGAATCCAGAATCATCAAGAAATGGCGCCTGCAGCCTGGCAAGATGTTCCTGATCGACCTCGAAGCCGGTCGCATCATCGATGACCAGGAAATCAAAGATACCTACGCCAACGCCAAACCTTACGAGGCGTGGATCAATTCTGTGCGTATTAATCTGGACGACATTAAGCTTCACGAAATCACGCTCGACGACATCAAGACGCAAACATCGGCAGCAAAAACCAGCGCATCCTTACTCGACCGTCAGCAGGCATTTGGCTACACCCAAGAAGATGTCAGGGTATTGATGTCGCCGATGGCGCTGAGTGCCGAAGAAGCGACGGGCTCAATGGGCAACGACTCGCCGCCGGCAGTGATGTCTGACAAGCTCAAACCGCTGTATCACTACTTCAAGCAGATGTTCGCGCAAGTGACGAATCCGCCGATCGATCCGATCCGCGAAGCGATGGTGATGTCACTGGTATCCTTTATCGGCCCCAGGCCGAACCTGCTCGACGTCAATAACATCAACCCGCCGATGCGCTTGGAAGTATCGAAGCCGATTCTGGACTATTCGGACATCGCCAAACTGCGCAACATCAGCGCCCACACCAGCGGTAATTTCAAATCCCACGAACTGAACATTTGCTATCCGGCGGTCTTGGGTAAGGAAGGCATGGAAGTGCGCCTGGCATCGGTGTGTGTGCAAGCGGTGGATGCGGTTAAATCGGGCCACAACATCCTGATCGTGTCCGACCGAAAGGTGGACGCCGAGCAAGTGGCGATCCCGGCCTTGCTCGCGACGTCGGCAATCCATTTGCATCTGGTTAGCACAGGTTTTCGCACGTCGACCGGCTTGGTGGTGGAAACCGGTTCTGCCCGTGAAACGCATCATTTCGCGCTGCTTGCCGGTTTTGGCGCAGAAGCCATCCACCCGTATCTCGCGATGGATACGCTAGCGGAAATGGCCAACAGATTATCTGGTGATTTGTCGCCGGAAAAAGCCATCCAGAATTTCCAGAAAGCGCTCGCCAAGGGTTTGTTGAAGGTGATGTCGAAAATGGGCATATCGACTTACATGTCGTACTGCGGCGCGCAGGTTTTCGAAGCGATCGGCTTGAATAAGTCGCTTATCGACAAATATTTCAAAGGCACTGCATCCAATATTGAAGGCATCGGCGTCGTCGAAGTAGCAGAAGAGGCGTTGCGTCTGCATCAGCAAGCTTACGGCAGCGATCCGGTTTTGGCGCATGCGCTTGATGCCGGTGGTGAATACGCGTTTCGCGTGCGCGGCGAAGAGCACATGTGGACGCCGGATGCGATTGCCAAGCTGCAGCATTCGACCCGATCCAACAATTTCAGCACCTACCAAGAATATGCGCAGATCATCAACGACCAAAGCAAGCGGCACATGACCCTGCGCGGTTTGTTTGAATTCAGGCTGGACCCGTCCAAGGCGATTGCGCTGGATGAAGTCGAGCCGGCGAAAGAAATCGTCAAGCGCTTCGCCACCGGCGCAATGTCGCTTGGCTCGATCAGCACCGAAGCGCACGCCACGTTGGCGGTCGCGATGAACCGCATCGGCGGCAAGTCCAACACCGGCGAAGGCGGTGAAGATCCGAGCCGTTATCGCCAGGAGATGAAAGGCATCCCGATCAAGCAGGGCGAGACCATGGCATCTGTTATCGGCCATGACCAGATTGAAGCCGATATTGTCTTGCAAGATGGAGATTCGGTGCGTTCCAGGATCAAGCAGGTCGCGGCGGGTCGCTTTGGCGTGACAGCCGCGTATTTGGATTCCGCTGATCAAATCCAGGTCAAGATGGCACAAGGCGCCAAGCCGGGAGAAGGTGGGCAGTTGCCAGGCTACAAGGTGTCTGAATATATCGCAAAATTGCGTTTCTCGGTGCCGGGCGTGGGCTTGATTTCGCCGCCGCCGCATCATGATATTTATTCGATCGAAGACTTGGCGCAGTTGATTCACGATTTGAAAAATGTAAACCCAAGCGCGTCGATCTCCATCAAGTTGGTGTCCGAAGTCGGGGTTGGCACGGTCGCGGTCGGCGTCACCAAAGCCAAGGCCGATCACGTGGTGATTGCCGGTCATGATGGCGGCACCGGCGCCACGCCGTTGTCTTCACTCAAACATGCGGGAACACCGTGGGAATTGGGTTTGGCCGAAACCCAGCAAACGCTGGTACTGAATGGTTTGCGTGGCCGTATTCGGGTACAAGCTGATGGCCAAATGAAAACCGGCCGAGATATCGTGATCGCAGCCATGTTGGGCGCGGACGAGATCGGTTTTGCGACCGCGCCGCTGGTGGTTGAAGGCTGCATTATGTTGCGCAAATGCCACCTCAATACTTGCTCGGTGGGCATCGCAACACAAGACCCGGTGCTACGCGCCAAGTTCTCCGGCAAGCCAGAACACGTGGTCAACTATTTCTTCTTTGTCGCCGAGGAAGCGCGGCAGTTGATGGCGCAACTCGGTATCCGCACGTTTGATGAATTGATCGGTCGCGTCGACTTGCTCGACAAGTCAAAAGCGATTACGCACTGGAAAGCCAAGGGGCTTAATTTCAGCAAGATTTTCTATCAGCCGGAAGTACCTGCTTCGGCACCTCGCTATCACGCGGAGGAGCAAGACCACGGCCTGGAAAAAGCACTCGACCATCAGCTGATCGCGCAAGCGAACGCAGCGCTCGAAAAAGGCGAAAAAGTCTCGTTCACTTTGCCGATCAGGAACGTGAACCGCACGGTCGGCACTATGCTGTCTGGCGTCGTTGCAAAAAAATACGGTCACGAAGGCTTGCCCGACGACACCATTCACATCCAGTTGCTAGGGACTGCAGGCCAATCGGCCGGCGCGTTTTTGGCACACGGCATCACACTAGACCTAGTCGGCGAAGGCAATGATTACGTCGGCAAAGGTTTGTCGGGCGGACGCATTATCGTCCGTCCGAATACAGAGTTTCCCGGTCTGGCAGACGACAATATTATCATCGGCAACACCGTGTTATACGGCGCGATTGCCGGCGAGGCATTTTTCAACGGCGTCTCCGGCGAGCGTTTCGCGGTGCGCAATTCCGGCGCCATTACAGTGGTTGAAGGCGTCGGCGACCATGGTTGCGAATACATGACGGGCGGCACAGTGGTGGTATTCGGAGAAGCCGGCCGTAACTTTGCCGCCGGTATGTCGGGCGGTATCGCTTACGTGTGGGACCCTGACGGTGATTTCGCCAAAAAATGCAATATGGCGATGGTCACATTGGAACCTGTCCTCGCCCGCGCTGAGCAAGAAGCGAAAGTCGATCGCTCGATCTGGCATAGCCTGCTGCGCGGTGACCAAAGTGAGACTGACGAGGCGATTCTAAAGCGTCTGATTGAGCGCCATTTCAAGTACACCGGCAGCACGCGCGCGCGCAATTTGCTGGATGACTGGTCCAATGGCCGCAACAAATTTATCAAAGTATTTCCGAACGAGTACAAACGCGCACTGGGTGAAATGAATATGGCGCGAGTGGCTATTCGGCAGAAAGAAAAAAACGCAATATAAGTTTGCTCTGCCAGTGCCTTCCTCCTGTGGGGGAAGGTCAGGATGGGGGATTCGACCCCGAACCCTCTCCCTGGCAAGGAGAGTTAGATAAGATAGAGGTAGGCAATGGGTAAAATAACCGGCTTTATGGAATTTCAGCGTCAGAAAGAATCGTATTTACCAGCCAATTCACGCGTCAAGAACTATAAAGAGTTCATCCTGCCGTTGAAAGATGTACAAGCGAAAACAGAGGGTGCGCGCTGTATGGACTGCGGTACCCCGTTTTGCATGACCGGTTGCCCGGTTAACAACATCATCCCCGACTGGAACCACCTGGTTTACAGCGGCAACTATCGCGAAGCGTTAGAGACACTGCATTCGACCAACAACTTCCCCGAATTCACCGGCCGCATCTGCCCCGCACCGTGCGAATCTGCCTGTGTGCTTGCCATCAACAACGATGCGGTTGGCATCAAATCAATTGAGCATTTCATTATCGATAAGGGCTGGAAAAACGGTTGGGTTATGCCTCAACCAGCGGCCTTCAAAACGGGTAAAAAAATTGCCGTGGTTGGATCCGGCCCTGCTGGTCTGGCCGCAGCCCAGCAACTGGCGCGTGTTGGTCACGATGTGACTGTGTTCGAAAAAAACGATCGTATTGGCGGTTTGCTGCGTTACGGCATTCCGGGCTTCAAGATGGAAAAGTCGCATATCGACCGCCGCATTGAGCAGATGCAAGCCGAAGGCGTGCAGTTCCGTACCAGTGTGTTGATCGGCGAAGATTTTCCGTCAAACATCATCAACTGGACTAAAGAAACCATCTCGCCTAAGCAACTCGATCAAAATTTCGATGCCATCATCCTTGCTGGCGGTGCTGAATTGCCGCGCGACCTGCCGGTGCCTGGTCGTGAGCTGAAAGGCGTTCATTTTGCGATGGAATTCTTGCCGCAACAAAATCAGGTGGATGCAGGTGACAAGCTCAACAACCAGATCATGGCTAACGGTAAGCACGTCGTCGTTATCGGAGGTGGCGATACCGGGTCAGACTGCGTAGGCACATGCAACCGCCATAGCGCAGCCAGCTTGGCGCAATTTGAGCTGATGCCGCAACCGCCGGAACAAGAGGATAAGCCGTTGGTATGGCCGTACTGGCCGATTAAGTTGCGCACCTCCTCGTCACAAGAAGAGGGTTGCGACCGGGATTGGGCGGTTGCGACCAAGCGTTTCGAAGGGAAGGGCGGCAAGGTCGAGAAGCTGATTGCAGCCCGCGTCGAATGGATAGACGGCAAGATGCAGGAGGTGCCAAATTCTGAATTCGAAATGAAAGCGGATTTGGTATTGCTGGCGATGGGTTTTGTGTCGCCAGTGACGCAAGTGCTGGAAGCATTCGCTGTCGAAAAAGATAGGCGCGGCAACGTTAAAGCAACCACCGATGGCGACGGTTGCTACCAGACGTCGGTCGACAAAGTATTTGCCGCGGGGGACATGCGGCGCGGCCAGTCTCTGGTGGTGTGGGCAATCCGTGAGGGTCGTCAGGCCGCGCGTGCGGCGGATGAGTTTTTGATGGGTGCCTCTAATTTGCCGCGCTGAAAATAGGATTGCTACATTAACTTTGTGTGATTCCGTAGTCTTATCAAAGTTGGGAGAAAGATCATGAGCAAGAACGTTACGCAGAAGTTGATCCAGTCGCATCTGTTGCATGGCGACATGAAACCCGGCGAGGAGATCGGGATTCGCATTGACCAGACACTCACCCAAGACGCCACCGGCACGCTGGTGATGCTGGAGCTGGAGGCGATGGGCCTGGACAGGGTGAAGACTGAGGTGAGCGTCCAGTACGTTGACCACAACATCATTCAGGAGGACTTCAAAAACCCCGACGACCATCTTTTTCTGCGCAGCGCCTGTCAGCGCTTCGGCGTGTGGTATTCGCGACCTGGTAACGGGGTGAGTCATCCGTGCCACCAAGAAAATTTCGGCAAACCGGGCAAGACGCTGCTCGGCTCTGACAGCCATACGCCGGCTGCCGGCGCAATTGGCATGCTGGCCATCGGCGCTGGTGGGCTGGAAGTGGCGCTGGCAATGGCGGGCGAACCGTTCTTCACCCGTATGCCGCTGATCTGGGGCGTGAAGCTCACCGGCAGTTTGCCGGACTGGGTGAGCGCCAAGGACGTGATCCTAGAGATGTTGCGCCGTCATGGCGTCGACGGCGGTGTGGGCCGGATCGTCGAGTACTACGGGCCGGGGCTGGCCACACTGAGTGCGATGGATCGGCACGTGATCGCCAACATGGGCGCTGAGCTTGGCGCGACCAGCACCGTTTTCCCTTCCGATCTGGAGGTGCGCCGTTTTCTGCGCGCCTGGCAGCGGGAAGAGGATTGGGTCGAGCTGGCCGCGGATGCAGACGCAACCTACGATGTGAACGAAGAGATTGATTTGTCCAGCCTGGTGCCGCTGATCGCCATGCCGTCTAGCCCTGGGAACGTGCGCCCGGTCAGCGAGGTCGCCGGCGAGCGGATCTATCAGACCTACATCGGCTCGTCGGCCAATCCCGGCTACCGTGACTTCGCCGTTTCCGCGCTGATGGTGCAGGATCGCAAAGTCAACGACCGCGTGTCGTTCGACATTAACCCCACCTCCCGAGCCCAGCTCGAAACCTTGGTGCGCGACGGCCACGTAGCCCACTTATTGCACGCTGGCGCGCGACTGCACCAGGCTGGCTGCAACGGCTGCATCGGCATGGGTCAAGCGCCAGCCACAAACGAGATTTCTCTGCGCACGGTGCCGCGTAACTTTCCAGGCCGTTCAGGCACCCGCGAGGACAAGGTGTGCCTGGTCAGTCCGGAGACCGCCACGGCGTCCGCGCTCACCGGCGTGATCACCGACCCGCGCACGCTTGGCATCTCCTATCCACGCATCGCGGACCCAGACCACCCGATTATCAACCGCGCGATGTTCATGCCGCCGTTACCACTTGAGGAGGCGCTGCACGTGGACCTTGTGAAGGGCCCGAACATCGCTTCGCTGCCGAACTTCGAGCCGCTGCCTGATGAGATCGAAATGCCGGTTCTGCTCAAGGTGGCGGACGATGTTTCCACCGATGAGATCATGCCACCTGGCTTGCGGGTGCTGCCGTTTCGCAGCAACATTCCCAAGATCGCCGAGTTCTCCTTCGACCGGCTCGATCCCACCTACGCCGCGCGAGCCAAGCAGGTGCGCGGCCACGTGGTGGTGGGTGGCAGCAATTATGGGCAAGGATCGAGCCGAGAGCACGCTGCACTAGGCCCTCAGTATCTCGGGCTGCGCGCGGTTCTGGCCAAGGGTTTTGCACGAATCCACGCGCAAAACCTGATCAACTTCGGCGTACTGCCGCTGACCTTCGTCGATACTGCGGACTACGACGACATCCAAGCCGGCGACGTGCTGCGCCTGACCAATCTGCGCCACGTGCTGACAGAGGGCGACGAACTAGTGGTCGAAAACGTCACACGCCAGTACAAATTTCAGATGCGTCACACCATGTCGCCGCGGCAAGTGCGGTTCTTGCTTCGCGGGGGGTTGATCAGCTGGATGAAAGAGCGCCTCTCCGCTTTACCCGAGTCTAGCGACACGTGATGGGGTATGGAGCGTAAGGCACACGTTTGGTATTGCCGACATCGAGCAGTTCGCGCTGCGCGTTGGCGGCGACGCCAGCCACTGGTTTGACGATTTGTGGTCACGGCGGCGCTCAACGCTTACTCCGACTTTTAACGGCGACAGCACCAAATCTAATTTTTGGTCTTTCGTAGATCACCGGGGGCACATATGGGTGTGCCTCGGATTGAAGAAGGCCGGGCAGGGCAGCGGTAAAACGGCCTTTCAGCCATTTCAACTCTCGCAATGTTATGCAGGCCGGCGGCCAGCTATTTTCTGATCCTTCCAACTTGCCTAAACATCCCGTCGCTATAGTTCGTTTAACATAATATACATTATGCGCAGTACAGACTAGAAGTAAGGATTTGTCTATTCACAGGCCAGCAGTGCAAGATGCACATTACCAAAGCCTCTTTTTCCCACTGGGACACGTTTCAGGAGTATTTCATAGCTATGCGTCATTTCTTGGCCGTCTCAATACTCTTGCTCGCAGGCTGCGCCTCCACGGGTAAAGTGCCGCCTTCAGGAGTCCAGTTCAGCCTCGATGGTTGTGCGCCGTTTTTAAACTGCGTATCAAGCACGTCCACAAATGGGCTTTATTCTGTGGAGCCTATCCGTTTGGCCGAACCACTGAGTCAGTCGTCCTGGGAGTTGATCAGAGCCGTGGCGATCGAACTGCCTGGCGCTTCGCTCAACAGTGCTCGATTTGGGTATGCGGATATCACCTGTCGCAGCGATTTGCTGGGTTTCCCGGATTACCTCGAGCTTCTGGTCGATTCAGACAAACAACAACTGGACGTCAGGTCTCAATCGCTTATCGGGTTTTACGATCTGGGAGTGAATCGGCGCAGAGTCGAGTTACTGAGGAGTCGTCTTATAGAGCGTGGCCTTGCCATCAACTGATGACGGTAACGTGAAGCCCAGCCACATTCGAGGAACGGCGTCGAAGGTTTCGAGCCAAACCTCTCCGAAGAGCCTACTCTATAATGTCCAATATTTAGGAGTATTGGACAAAATGGAAACCCGCTCACCAGTCGACCACATCAGATCTAGGATCAGACGACGCAAGCGCTTTTGGAATTCCGACCATTTATTCGGGTCTGCGTCTTCCTTAGCGACGCCCTCGGCCACTTGGAGACAGCGCGTCAGTAGCGAAGCAGCGTTACCATTCGCCTATTGTCTAGATCAAAAAGCTTATTGCTCCTCCTCCCACCGCCAATCGCGGACCTGCGGCATATCCTGACCATGGGTACAAATGAAGTGCTTGTGCTCGATGAGCGTGTCGCGCATCTGTTGTTTCAGATAGGCGCCCTTTGAGCCTAGGTTTGGCAGGCGATCGATCACGTCTTGCACCAGGTGAAAACGATCCAGCGAGTTCTGCACACGAACATCGAACGCAGTGGTGATGGTGCCCTCCTCGATATAACCACGAACGTGCAAATTGCGATTGGCACGACGGTAGGTCAGCCTGTGGATCACCCACGGATAACCGTGAAAAGCGAAAATGATGTGCTTGTCAGTCGTAAACAGCGAATTATAGTCGCGGTCATTCAGACCGTGCGGATGCTCGGATGCCGACTGCAGTTTCATCAGATCGACCACGTTGATTACGCGAATTTTCAGCTCCGGCAAATGAGCCCGCAGAATAGACACCGCCGCCAATGTTTCCATAGTTGGAGTATCGCCGCAGCAGGCCATCACTATGTCGGGTTCGCTGTCTTGGTCGTTGCCGGCCCATGGCCAGATGCCGATGCCCTGGGTGCAATGCACCACGGCCTGTTCCATCGTCAACCACTGTGGCATCGGGTGCTTGCCGGCGATCACAACGTTGACATACTGACGACTGCGCAGGCAGTGATCGAATACCGACAGCAAGCAGTTGGCATCGGGTGGCAAGTACACGCGCACGATGTCGGATTTTTTGCTGATCACATGATCAATAAAACCCGGATCCTGGTGAGTGAAGCCGTTGTGGTCCTGTTGCCAGACGTGCGATGTCAACAGGTAGTTAAGCGAGGCAATCGGCCGGCGCCACGGCAGTTCGCGGGTAACTTTCAGCCACTTGGCGTGCTGGCTGAACATGGAATCAACGATGCGAATGAACGCTTCGTAGCTGTGGAACAGGCCGTGCCGCCCGGTCAATAGATAGCCTTCTAGCCAGCCTTGGCATTGGTGCTCGCTGAGCATTGAATCAAGTACAGCGCCGTTCGGCGCCAGGAATTCGTCGGTGTCTTCGTAAATGGCATTCCACTGGCGATTGGTAACCTCGAACACAGCGCCCAGCCTGTTAGAAAGAGCCTCGTCCGGGCCGAAAATCCGGAAGTGCCGGTGATCGTCGTTCAGCTGCACAACATCACGTAGGAATTCGCCCAATACCATCGTGTCTTTGGCCTCTACGCAACCCGGCGCCGTCACCGCTACGGCATGGGCACGAAAGTCCGGCATGCGCAGGTCGCGCAGCAGCAACCCGCCATTGGCGTGGGGGTTAGCGCCCATGCGCCGCTCGCCTACTGGCGCAAGCTCGGCCAGTTCGGGCCGCAGGCGGCCTTTGTCGTCAAACAGCTCGTCTGGGCGATAGCTTTTCAGCCAGCTTTCGAGCTGCCCAATATGATCAGGATGGGCCGCGTCCACCAGAATCGGTACCTGATGGGATCGGAAGGTCCCCTCGTTTGGCAACCCGTCTACCTCTTTTGGCCCGGTCCAGCCCTTGGGCGAGCGCAGCACAATCATCGGCCAGCGCGGCCGAATGCCCTGCCCGGACTTCTTCGCCTCATGGCGGATGGTTTGTATGTCGGTCATCACTTGATCCAGCGTGGCCGCCATCTGTTGGTGCATGGTTGCCGGGTCGTCGCCCTCGACGAAATACGGCAACCAGCCACAGCCGCGGAAATACTGTTCCAGTTCGTCATGATTGATGCGCGCCAGCAAGGTCGGATTGCTGATCTTATAGCCATTGAGATGCAAGATCGGTAGCACCACCCCATCGCAGACCGGATTGAGCATCTTGTTAGAATGCCAGGCGGTTGCCAGCGGGCCGGTTTCGGCCTCGCCGTCGCCGACCACGCAGGCCACGATCAGATCTGGGTTATCAAACACCGCACCGAAGGCATGGCTAAGCGAGTAGCCCAGTTCGCCGGCCTCGTGGATCGAACCTGGCGTGGTCGGTGCCACGTGGCTGGAGATGCCGCCAGGCCAGGAAAATTCGGTGAACAACCGCTTCAGTCCTGCTTCGTCTTGAGGGACGTTGGGATACACCTCGCTCCAGGTACCCTCAAGATAAACGTTGCCCACTAACGCCGGCCCGCCGTGGCCAGGGCCTGCGATATACACCATGTTCAGATCGTATTGTTTGATGATCCGGTTCAAATGCACGTAGATGAAATTCTGGCCCGGCGTGGTGCCCCAGTGGCCCACGACCAGTGGCTTAACGTGCGCCAGCGCTAATGGCTCTTTCAGCAGCGGGTTGTCGCGTAAATACATCTGGCCCACAGACAGATAATTCGCCGCTCGCCAGTAAGCGTCCATGCGCTCGAGAATTTCTGTTGTCGGCACGTCCTGTTTTTTTTTCATCATTGCACGCTCCGCTGTACCGACGCCGCCAGGGCAGCGTGAACCAGTGCCATGCCATCCTGTAGCGGGTCTCTGAAACCAAAGGCCCCACCCGATTGATAATAGCCGCTGCGCGCCCAAACCCGGCAGGCCAGAGTCTGGTAAAGCAACCAGCCATTCGCCATGACGTTGGTCGCCGCATCAGGCGTATGCCCCCGGCCGGTAGACCCTCGACCCTATCGTCGACCTGACCCATGGCCGACAGGAACAGAACGGGCAGTTCCTTGTGCGCAGCCCGAAGTGCCTTGACCACAGAGAGATCGTCCATTCCCGCCATAATCCGATCAACAATGGCAATGTCGCAATCGTTATAAAGACAATAGCTCAACGCATCACGCCCATCCGTCACATGATCGACACTGTGGCCATGCTCGCCTAAACCGGCAATGAGGTATTCGGCCAGTTTCAGGTCATCTTCGGCCAACAGGATTTTCATAGGCGCCTCTGTTTTTCCTTCTAACACTAGGTCACGGCATCAGCGTGGGCCAGTCTGATCGCGATTCTTACGCAAACGTAAGATTGGGGCGAAGTTTCCGTCCGGTTGATGCGCTACAAAGGTTTTATCACCGATCATCGGACCGGCAAACGTCGGAGAACATAATATGAGTATCTAACTCGTTACCCCCTACGCAACCCGCGTGCTGAATACTTCGGCGATGAGTTCTCAGCCCCGGTCGAGCCAAGTATGGCTGTGGTCAGCCAGCCAGAACCTGCGCTATGAGGTCGCATGCGCCGCAATCGTCTTTGGACGCTGAAGAATCAGTACCACCGGCAGCATGGCAAGGGCCGCGATCCCGGTTAGCCAGAAAGCATCCTGAAAAGCTAGCATGCTGGCCTGCTGCGTGACCTGTGCGGCCAGTTCGCTCGCCCCTACGCTTGACTGTGGATCAATGCCCAGAGGAAGCAGATAGGCGCCGACCGCCGGGCCTAATATTGGCGCCACGACCACCCCCAACCCGAACAGTGCCATCGCCTCGGTCAGAGCCGCCGTGACACTCACCAGCCTCGCGCCACAGCCACGTTCGACCCGCTCGCGCCTGCACTCTGGGTCGCCAGATCGAACTGCGCCTGAGCGGTAATGCCGCCATCCCAACTAGGATCAGCACCTTGACATGCTTCATTGCGTTGGCCCTATATGCCTCCCATCCCCGTGCCCATGAAATGCGGCACCAAGCCCGCCAATCCGATCAGGATAAGATAGATCGCCACCACGTAATTCAGTAACCGCGGAATGAACAGAATCAGAATTCCTGCGATAAGTGCTAAAACAGGCTGGATAATCAACATATTAATCATTTCATCATCTCCTGAGTTTCCGTCTCTTCACGTTTTGATAGACGGCTATTGGGCTCCACGCAGAATGCGCTGCGCCAGAGCATCATAATTTCCGTCAAAATGATGCCCGCCTTGGGTCTCGATCCGCTCGGCGCGATCGAAAACACCCGCGGTGCAAGCGGTATCTTCTTCGTCTATACCGTAAAAACACTGCACTTTTCGAAGGTCGAGCTTCTCCACTTCCGGTAATACGGGTAGCTCGTCGTCGCTCGTGCGGCCCAGCAGTTGATCAGTAACATGGATACCGAAAACTGCATTCTGCGCCATTCCGAGCAGAGAGATGCGCGCGATTTGCATCTGAAGATCCTCGGGCAAACGATTGACGGCAAAAGGCATAATGTCGGCACCGAAGGAATAACCGACCAGTATCACCCGCGGCCGCCCCCACGCTGTCTGGTAATGACGCAGGATGGCAGCAAGATCAGTGGCGATCTGTTCCGGCGTCTTTTCGCGCCAGAAGTAACGCAGGGAGTCGACACCGACCACCGGAACGCCCAGGCTTTGCATGCGTTCGCCGATGGTCTTGTCGAGATCCCGCCAACCGCCGTCACCCGACCAAATCACCACCATTAGATTTCCGTCGTTCTTGACGGGCAACTCAATGAGAGGCAACTTCGCCAACGCCGCGTCACCGCCACCTACTGACGGGACAAAGGCGGCCTGCAACAGCCGATCGAAGCGTTCGGTCAGACCTGAATTTCGCGGCGCAGTGACCCACTCGGCGCCAGCCATGCCATGAACAAAGTTCTGCGCCGGCTCCCGTTGATCCCCAGACGACAACAAGCGCCACCACCCGTTCAAAGCCAACGTGGGCGCGTAGGTGAAACCGCCCCCGGCTGCCGGTGTTGATGCGGCACCGGGGCACAGCGGCACCTTGGTGTCGAGACGGGACAACAGGCCGTCGCTTGCCGCACCTGCAATCGTCGCTGCCGGTGACTGGGCCAGTGCGGCATAAACCAAAGTCGCCGCCATCCCGGTACCCGCCAGAATCGGCGCGTGATAGCGCTCGGTACCCAGTTCGGTCTGGAGTCGATAGCTCGTATCCTCGATCTCGCTGATCAGATAGTGGCAACCGTCATCGCTTTTTCGCAGCGCGTCGAGATAGCTCGGCAGGGGCACCTTAAGCACGACAGCACCCTTGCTCTGCCAGGTTTGGGCCACCTCGTCCAGGTCGGTGTTCCAGCCGGTTGTATCGGAGAATAGAAAAATGACGTTATTCGGCTCGCCCTCAGGTGCCAGATAGGCAACCTCGCCCATCCGCCCTGCCTCAATCGTCGTCTCCTGAGGCTGGCAAGCCGCCACGAGCGTCAGTATCGACAGTGCACCAGCAAAAAACTTTCTTTTGCTCATTGGCTTATCAACCCTCTCATGCCGCCGCTAATGATCAACGCCGTGTCACCTAACGTTAGCGCCATCTCGATCCCGGGGCGCGCCGCCAGATAACGGGGGCGCCAGACCGGGTCGAATTTATCTTTGTAGGCGTGCAAGCCCTGAAAGTTGTAGAAGTGTTCAGCATGACGAAATACCAGCGCCCCGGCTCGGGACAGCCTGGGTGCCAGCGCTCGCGCTTCCAGCCCCGACATCGGCGCCATGCCCAAGTCGAATTCCGCATAGCCTTCCTGTCGTCCCCACAGCATCAGCTCAATGAACAAGAGATCCATCACCCCATGGGGCGCGTCCTCAACATAGCGCATTAGATCAATGGATAACTCGCGGCAATCCGGTGTTGTCCAGAGGTTAGCGAAGGCCACGATGCGCCCTTCAAGGCGCAGTAGCGCGACGGGGAAACGGCGAATGTAGTCGGCATTAAAACGTCCGAGGGAGAACCCCTTCTCTTTAGCGTTTTTGTTGCCCAACCATTGATCTGAAATCGTCCGCAAATCGTTGATGATGGCAGGTACTTCCGCTTTAGCCACGACCGTGAAAACGAGTTTATCGCGTTGACCACGGTTCCAGGTCTGGCGCAACTTGGCCTTGGCCGGACCTTGCAGATCGAACTGTCCGAGCGGCACATAGGCCTGCTCGCCAAGCTTCTGGAAGGCCAGGCCCACCTCTGCCAGCATCGGCATAGCGTCTGGCGTAATCTGATAGAACGCCGGTCGTCCACCATGTCGATGACAGGCTTCCACGAAAGACCACACCAGGTTCCGTCGCTCATTCTGACGGCCAACCGGCTCCCCCATCGCGATCCAACTGACGCCCTGAATGCCGAACATAATGAAGCTTTCGCCACTGGGGCTGTACAGCAAGTACTTGTCGCCGAGCAGTGCCAGCGAGGCGGAGCTACCTAACCCGTCGGCATGTTGAATCACGCCTTCAGCCCGGGTCAGGTCGTCGGCCTCTGGCAAGGTGAACAGCGCGGGTGCGGGACGCAGAACCAGCCGCAGCGCCACGATTGCCAACACCAGAACGACACCGACACTTGCCCGCAAAAAACGCGGCGCGTCCTCATCAAGCATGAAGGACCACCATAGATCGTTGACGTAATCGACGTGACGGTAGGCGAAAAAGCCAAGCCACAAACAGGCGGCTACGCCCGCCGCACTGGTTACCAACCAGCTGGGGGATGGAGTCAAGGCGAGCAGCCGGGTCTTACGATCAAAGGCGCGACGACATGGCAGCAGGATTACCAAGGTGACCGTTAGCCCTAACGCCTCTTCGTAATCCGCTCCCTTCAGCAGCGAAAAGAGAATTCCAGCAGCCAGAAAGCCACACGCCAGAAGCCATGCGGCGTCGATACGGCGGCGTAGCCCATCGGCGACCAATAGCAACGCCACCCCCACCAGGCTGCCAAAGAAATGCGACAACTCGATCACGCCAAGAGGAACAATAGCGTTCAACCAACCAACCCGTGATTCAATGCTGGGCGTCGCCCCCGAAACAAGCAGCAGCAAGCCCGAGACGAACACCAGAACCGCGAACAACGAGGGCGCCAGGGGCAGGCTCCAGGTCATCAAGCCCCGGCCGGAGTGGCGTAGCGCGTGTCCCGCAAACAATAGACCGGCCAGGCCAAGCGGCAAAAGATAATAGATAACGCGATAAGTCACCAAGGCCGCCACCGTGCTGGCATTGGCTTCGTGAGGCACGGCGAGCAGAATAACCGCGTCGAAAACGCCTATCCCGCCGGGTACATTACTGATCAGGCCAACGGTGTTAGCGATGATATAAAGACCCAAAAAGCCCAAAGGACCAAATCCCACCGAATCCGGTAACAACACGTAGAGTGCGAGCGCCGCGAAGGCATGGTCAATGAGCGACACGGCGATCTGACCAGTCGCAATTGGCAGGCTCGGCACCGCCAAGGTGTGGTCGCGCCAGGTCAGTTTCACAACCTTCAACGCCGCCAGCACCAACCACCCCAGAGGTATCAGCAGCACAACCACGCCGAAAAGCGGTCCGAACCAACCTGGCAAACCCACCAGCCCCGCCAGACGCTGGCCTTCGCCGATGGCGGCAATCCCCAGAATGGTCGATATCCCCAAAACTGTGGTCAGAGCAACGAAGCCTATGATCTTTGCAATCTCCGCAGCACTCAACCCCCAGCCTCCATAGAGTTTGTAACGCACAGCACCCCCGCTGAGCACGCCGAAGCCAACGTTGTTCGCCAGCGCGTAAGCCGTAAAAGAGGCCAGAACGATACGGCGATGAGTGAAGGGGCGCTCGATCCAGCGCAGCGCCAACCGGTCGTAGGCGATAAGGGTAAAATAACTGCCCGCCGTGGCAGCAACGGCAAGCAGAATAAGGCCCGGCGGCGTGGCAGCGATCTGCGCCAAGATGATGCGCAAATCAAGGTGCGCCAGTTCCCGATGAATGAACCAGATTGCCAATCCGAACAACACCAGCCCGATCAGCACCGGCCAGGCTATGGCCGACTTGCTCAACCCATTATTTGACATGCCCTATTGGCCTTTTTTTTCGAGTAGGATGCGAATAAAAAACTGCTGCGTATTCAATTTAAAGAAAAGACGACACATACCCACCGTGCACCACACTGTTATTACCATAATCATAGAAGATTAAAGTTTTCAGAAACTTTAAAATAATGAAAGAAACAGATTTAAATTGGCTGACAAAAAGAAAGGAATAATCGATTTAATGGTTCAATAAATTCGTAGGTAAACGTAAGGCAACGCCAAGTCAGTATCAAACGGCTATTATTCAGGGCTTGGGCTTGGGCTTGGGCTTGGGCTTGGGCTTGGGCTTGAGCTTGGGCGCAGTATTGTTGGTTGCAACAGCAGACGCGCTTGCTTCGACCTGTGATGCGGCTTCCACGACAGCCTTGTGCGCTATCTTCGCAACGACTGCGACGACGATAACGGTCACAACGAAGCCTGCGAAAATGACAAAGTCGTGCAGGTTTAGCCCGCCTTTGTCACGCCCAACCATCTGTGCCGCGTGCTGTCCGGCATAACCGAAATACACTTCAATCACTGCGTGCGGCACTAGGGCAAAGCAGGAGAGTAAAAACGTTGAAAAACGCACACCCGTTGCGCCAAGCATGTAGCTGATGGTTGCCGGGTTCAGCGGAGTCAGTCGCAATAGCACCTGAAGCTTAAATTCGTTGGTGAGAACCGCCTGCTGAATCGCGCGTAATGAAGGCCGGGATTCCAGCACCGTCGCAATCCTGTTACGCAAGAACCATCGCGATAAAGCGTATTGAAAGCTCGCTGCGATAAAAGTGCCCACCATTACGGCACCCAGCCCCCAGGCAAAACCGAACAGCACGCCGGCCGTCATCGCCAAGACCGATTCGGGTACCAGCAACGACGTCGCGATAACAAAAAGCACGATGAACGCCGTAATTCCCCACACACCGAGATGAGCAATCCAGGCTTCGATTGCGGCGACGTGGTGAACCAGATCGACACTAGCAATCACAGCGGCGACGAGAAACACACCCCCGATGATATACACAAGTACGGTGCGTGATCGAGCCCGCGCAAATAGCCTGCCCAGTGCCGTGTTGGTGCTCATCATTAACATTTCCATTCGGTGTTATCGGATAGAGTGCACTTTAACAGCTACGATCGTCGTCCACCCACGGAATGCTGTGATGTCCCTGTTTGCCGCAACATTAATCCACACCGGGCGTGGTTTGTGCGCCAGCGTACCGACCAACACCTTAAATGGCGCATACTCTTTGAGCTAACTGTTTACCGCCACCGTATTGCGAGGTCGGTCCAATCATGGCTGAGCTTCAACTTCTGTCTAACGGTTCGTATCACCTCATGGTCACTGAGTCGGGTCATGGAACCAGCTTTTGGGAGGGCCTGGCGGTCACGCGGTGGTGCGCAGACGCGACGCTCGACCTCTGCGGCACGCGCCTCCATGTGCGGGGCGATGCAGCGCCAGGCAGAGGGCTGAAAGGAACCGCCGGACATGACTTTCGCGACGGCCGTTCCAGCGTCTGGGCGCATGACGAAACCCTTGAGACCCGCAGTGAATTCGCGGTTTCGTTGGACGAGCCGGTGGAATTGCGCCGTGTTGTTTTTACCAATATTTCTACAAGACGCCTGACGCTCAGCGCGACCAGCTATGCGGAAATTGTGCTGAGCCCGCCGGCAACCGACTCTGCGCACCCGGCGTTCAGCAAGCTTTTCATTGAAACCGAATTTTATCGGCCGTTACAAGCGATCATCGCAACCCGGCGGCCAAGCGCGCCCGCCGACCCCACGCCTTGGTTCTTTCACACGGCGTTGGTGGGCGGCGCGGCGGCCGGAACCATGACGTTCGAGACCGATCGCATGCGTTTCATCGGGCGCGGCCGCGACGCGGGCAATCCGCAGGCCTTGGAAGATGGTGCCTCACTATCGGGCACCGTGGGCCCCGTGCTCGACGCGGTGGCCGCCATCCGTGTCCCATTCGTTCTCGAAGCGGGTGGGTCAATCACCATCGACTGGCTGACCGGTGTCGCGACCACGCGCGAGGCCTGCGTAGCGCTGGTACAAAAAGTTCGGAAGGCCCAAGCAGCAAGACAGATTCTGCAACAGGCTGGCGCATATCGCCGAGCCCTGCTGCGCAGGCTCGGCGCACACGACGCTGACGCAGTGCTCTACCAGCGCATGGCGGTATCGGTTGCCTACGGCACAGCCGGGCTGCGTGCAAACGCCGACGTTATCGAGAAAAACCGACGTGGACAGTCGGGACTTTGGGGCTTTGGCATCTCGGGCGATGTACCTGTTGTACTGCTGGCTCTGACCGGCCCGAAATTAACGATAGCCATTCAACAGATGGTGCGCGCGCACGCCTACTGGGCCGCGTTCGGTCTGCGCAGCGAACTGGCCGTGCTGTGCACGCCGTCAACCTCGACCGACGATGAACCGCGGCTCTTTGATCGGGCCCGGCAGGAGGTTGACGCGGGACCCGGAGCGGCCCTTATTGGCAAACCCGGCGGGATCTTCGTGCTCGACGGCACAACGCTCGACGAGGGTGATCGCATCCTGTTGCAAAGCGTCGCGAGAATCGTCATCACCGACGCCAACGAGCTTAGCGCACCACTCGCGCTTCACTTCACCGATGCAACACCCGGCCCCGGCTACGAACCCGAGCAGGCGCCGGCACTCGCGGTCGCAAACCACCCCCTACCCGATAACCTGTTCGCTTTCAACGGCTACGGCGGCTTCACGCCCGACGGCCGCGAATACGTCATCACCACGTCAGCGACGCGCATGACGCCCGCCCCCTGGGTCAACGTGATTGCCAACCCCGACTTCGGCACCGTGGTGTCAGAGAGCGGCAGCGCAACTACCTGGAGCGAGAACGCCCACGAATTCCGCTTGACACCCTGGTCCAACGACCCGGTGAGCGACCCCAACACGGAAGCGCTCTACATCCGTGACAACGTCAGCGGCCGGGCCTGGTCACCGACGCTGCTGCCCAGGCCCGGCGCCGGCGCGTACACCATCCACCACGGTTTCGGCTACAGCTTATTCAAACACACTGAAGACGACATCGAGTCCGAATTGCGCATCTACGTCGCGATCGACAGCCCGGTCAAGTTCTCGGTTCTGCGCTTACGCAACCAATCAGATCGACCGCGCCAGCTGGCGGTCACCGGTTACGTCGACTGGGTGCTCGGCGACGAACGCGCGAAGACAAAAATGCACGTGGTGACGGAGGTTGACGCGCAGACCGGTGCGTTATTCGCGCGCAACGCTTACAACACCGACTTCGAAGGTCGCACCGCGTTTTTCGATGTCCATACCGACGGCGTTAATTCCACGACCGAGGTCTGCGGCGACCGAGCCGGCTTCTTTGGCACAGCAGGCAGTCTGGCTGCACCGGCCGCACTGTCGCAGGCGCACCTGTCGGGCCGGGTCGGCGCCGCGCTCGACCCGTGTGCGGTCCTGCGCGTCGGCGTTGACTTGGCACCGGGACAAACGCACGTTTTGGTGTTCAAACTCGGTGCGGGCAAGACCGCTGACGAGGCGCGTGACTTGGTAAGCCGCTGGCGCCGGCCCCGCGCGGCAGACGAGGCGCTCGACGCCGTGAACGCGTTTTGGCATCACACACTGGGCGCGGTTCAGGTGCAGACGCCCGATCCGACGCTGAATGTGCTGGCCAACGGCTGGCTGCTGTATCAGGTGATCGCATCGCGGCTGTGGGGCCGCACCGGCTTCTATCAATCCAGCGGCGCATTTGGTTTTCGCGACCAGCTCCAGGATGTGATGACGCTGGTCCATGCCGCGCCGGTCCTGGTGCGTGAGCACCTGCTGCGCACCGCCTCACGCCAGTTCATAGAAGGCGATGCCCAGCACTGGTGGCATCCACCTTCCGGCAAGGGAGTGCGTACGCGCTGCGCCGACGATTTTCTGTGGCTGCCGCTGACGATCTGTCGCTATGTCGAAACCACCGGCGACACCGGCGTTCTTGACGAGACTTGCGCCTTTCTGCAAAGCCGACTATTAAGAGAAGACGAGATGTCGAATTACGAACGGCCGGATGTATCGGACGAAGTCGCAAGCCTTTATGAACACGGTGTACGAGCGATCCGCCGGGGTCTGACGCAAGGGGTTCACGGCCTGCCGTTGATGGGTTCGTGCGACTGGAACGACGGTATGAACCTGGTGGGCGCCGGTGGCCGTGGTGAAAGCGTCTGGATGGGTTTCTTCCTGTACGAAGTACTCACGCGCTTCGCGCCGCTGGCACGGGCGCATGGCGAGCTCGATTTTGCCGAGCTGTGCGAACACCAGGCTCGGGAGCTACGCTCGCGCACTGAGGCCTCGGCCTGGGACGGTGCCTGGTACCAGCGCGCCTGGTTCGACGATGGCAGCGTGCTCGGTTCTACCACGAACGCCGAATGTCAGATCGACTCGATCGCGCAGAGCTGGTCGGTCTTGTCCGGCGCAGCACCTGCCGAGCGCGCGCAGCGCGCAATGTCCTCACTCGATGAGCGGCTCGTACACCGTGACACCAAACTCGTGCAATTGCTCGACCCGCCGTTTAATACCAGCACGCCATCGCCCGGCTACATTCAGGGCTACGTGCCAGGCGTGCGCGAGAATGGCGGCCAATACACCCACGCGGCGGTGTGGGCAGCGATGGCCTTCGCGGCACTCGGCGACGCCAAGCGCGCATGGGAATTGTTCGCTCTGCTGAACCCGCTGAACCACACGGCGGACGTTGCGGCCGTTACCACCTACAAAGTGGAACCCTATGTGCTCGCAGGTGACGTTTACACCAACCCGGCACACGTCGGGCGCGGCGGTTGGGCCTGGTACACCGGGTCGGCTGGGTGGATGTTTCAGTTGATCAGTGAGTCGTTGCTCGGTTTGCAACGCTGCGGCAACCAACTGCGCATGCGCCCTCTCCTGCCGCCGCACTGGATGACGTTCGATATGCAATACCGTTTCGGCGCTTCGCGCTACGACATCACCTGTCGCCGCGCCGAAGCTGCAACTACTACGAGCGTTGTCCTAGATGGCGCCGAAATTGACGGTGGCTCTTTCACACTCGTCGATGACGGTCAGGTGCACTTGGTCATCGTGAACCTGCCTCAAAGCAATTGATCGCTAAGGCTGTATATCGAAAAAAAGACCGAAAGAAAACCGGAGAACAACATGCAACTCGGAATGATCGGACTGGGACGGATGGGGGCCAGCATGGCGCGACGCCTGATGGCCAATGGGCACACGTGCGTCGTTCATGATACGCAACCCGATGCGGTCGCCGCCTTGTGCGCGCAAGGCGCCACTGGCGCAAGCTCGCCGGAGGAGCTCGTGGCCAAACTGGCCCGCCCGCGGGCGCTGTGGCTAATGGTGCCGGCCGCCATCGTCGATCAGGCTCTCGAACAGCTAGCGCCACATCTGGATTCGGGCGATATCGTCATCGACGGCGGCAATTCCTATTACCGCGACGACGTTCGACGCGCAAAAAGCCTGTTCGAGACAGGCATACACTACTTGGATGTCGGCACCAGCGGTGGCGTCGCCGGTGAAGATCGCGGCTACTGCCTAATGATCGGCGGCGAAAAGCCTGTCGTCGAACACCTGACACCGATCTTCTCTGCGCTGGCACCCGGCGTTGGAAAGGCACCGCGCACGCCCGGGCGCAGCGGCGCAAACGCACCGGCAGAAGAAGGTTTTCTGCATTGCGGCCCGTCGGGCGCGGGCCATTTTGTCAAGATGGTTCACAACGGCATCGAGTACGGCATCATGGCGGCCTATGCCGAAGGCCTGAACATCTTGCGTAGCGCCAACATCGGCCAACAAGAACAAACCAGCGATGCGGAAACCACACCACTGCGAGACCCCGAGTTCTACCGTTATGAGATGAATCTGCCCGAGATTGCCGAGGTCTGGCGCCGCGGCAGCGTGATCGGCTCGTGGCTGCTCGATCTTACCGCCGGCGCGCTGCTGCAGGATCCGCAGCTCGAAGCCTTCGACGGCCGTGTTTCAGATTCGGGTGAAGGTCGCTGGACTCTCCAGGCGGCGATCGACGAGGGGGTACCTACGCCAGTGCTCAGCGCGGCTTTGCACGAGCGTCTCGCGTCTCGCGGAGAGGCAGACTTTGCTAACCAGTTGCTGTCGGCGATGCGCCACGCCTTCGGCGGCCATATCGAGAAGCTACAGGACGGCTCGCGATGAACGCCACCGATGGCACCGGAGCGAGCGCAGATCGGTCGCATTCCGACGCCTTGGTGATCTTCGGCTTCAGCGGCGATCTTGCCAGCAAGAAAATCTTCCCTGCGCTCTACGCCATGGTGAAGAAAGGCTCACTCACAGTGCCAGTGCTCGGCGTGGCATCATCTAAGTGGAGCGTTGACGAATGGCACAGCCACGTACGCGACAGCCTGCTGCACGAAGATCATGCCGGCGGCATCGATGACCCCGCCGCATTTGATCGTCTGATCGCGCTGCTCAATTACGTCAGCGGCGACTACAATAATGCCGCCACCTTCACCGCTTTAAAGGTGGCACTTGATGGCGCGCAGCGGCCAGCGTTTTACCTCGCGATCCCCCCCTCGCTGTTCGCCATCGTGATCCAGAGCCTGGGCCACGCGGGCCTGGCACAGGACGCGCGGGTCATCGTCGAGAAACCCTTCGGTCGCGATCTCGCATCCGCGCGCGAATTGAACGCCGTGGCGCAGGCTGTCTTTCCCGAGTCATCGATCTTCCGCATCGACCACTACTTGGGGAAGGAGGCGATCATGAATATCCTGTACTTTCGCTTCGCGAATTCGTTTCTCGAACCGGTTTGGAATCGCCACCACATCGCCAGCGTGCAGGTGACGCTGGCCGAGGACTTCGGGGTGGGTGGGCGCGGCGCCTTTTACGAAAGCGCTGGCTGCCTGCGCGACGTGATCGAAAACCATCTGTTCCAGATCGTCGCGATGCTGGCAATGGAGCCGCCGGCCTTCCAAGGGTTCGAAGCCGTGCACAGCGCTAAATCAAGCGTGCTTAGCGCGATGCAGCCGCTTAAGCCTGGTGATCTGGTACGCGGCCAATACATCGGTTACCGCGATGAAAAAGGCGTCGCCAACGACTCCGATGTCGAAACATTCTGCGCGCTGCGCCTGTTCATTAACTCGTGGCGCTGGGCCGGCGTTCCTTGGTACCTGCGCGCCGGCAAGCAGCTACCGCGTTCGGTGGTTGAGGTTCAGGTGCAGATGCAGCCACCGCCACAATGTTTGTTCGACGATTCGGGGCCGGCCGCTGGCCGCGCCAACTACTTCCGCTTTCGTTTGCAGCCCGAGGCCAGCATTGCGCTGGCAGCGCGCATCAAACGCCCGGGCAAAAAGTTCGTTGGCGTTCAGCGTGAGCTATATTTGGGGGGGAGAGATGGCGAAGAAGAGCCGGGTGCGATGTCCACTTACGAACGCCTGCTCGGTGACGCGATGGCAGGCGACGGCGCGCTGTTCACCGACGCGAACGCGGTGATGGCGGCCTGGACAGTGGTTGAGCCAGTCCTGACCGAGCATGGCCCCGCACTGTCGTATGAAGCCGGGAGCTGGGGCCCGATCGCAGCCGACATGCTGATCGCCGATGACGGTGGCTGGCACGACCCCGCAACTGACGCACCGACTCAGAACGACAAGCCCGAACGAGGTCCGCAATGACGGCCGACCGGGTCTTTCTGCTCGACGTCGACAACACCTTGCTCGACGGCGACCGCATCGTCAGCGACCTGCGCGAGCACTTGCAGCGCGAGTTCGGCGCCGCCTGCGCGCAGCGCTATTGGACAATTTTTGACGGCATGCGCGAAGAACTCGGCTATGTCGATTACCTGGGCGCCTTGCAACGCTACCGAATTGACGTCGAACAGGGCAGTTTCGACGAACAGCGTCTGCTGCTGATGTCGTCATTTCTGATCGATTACCCGTTCGCCGATCGACTGTATCCGCGCACCCTGGAGGTTATCAGACACTTGGATCAGTTCGGGCAGACGGTGATCCTGACCGACGGCGACGTGGTGTTCCAGCCGCGCAAACTGCAGCGCTCGGGCTTGTGGGACGCCGTAGAGGGTCGTGCGCTGGTGTACGTGCACAAGGAACAAGTGCTGGACGCCGTACACCGCCACTATCCGGCACGCCACTACGTGATGGTCGACGACAAGCTGCGCATCCTCACGGCTATGAAGGCAATCTGGCAGCAGCGGCTTACCACCATCTTTCCACGCCAGGGTCATTACGCTCTGGACCCGGCCGTGGTTGCCAGCCAGCCAGCTGCCGACATCACCATCGAGCACATCGGCGAACTCGCAGATCTCGATCTCCTGCAATTGATCAAGCCGCGCGCGAACAAGGAGGCATGATGAACACCAACACCCGAAAACTGCACGATCTGGGCCAGAGCCTGTGGGTCGATAACATCAGCCGCGAAATGCTCGAAACGGGCACCCTGGCGCGCTACATCGCCGACTGGTCGGTGACCGGCTTGACGTCAAATCCGACGATCTTCGAACACGCGATTGGTCACGGCAGCTTCTACGATGAAGCGATAAAGCGCCTGGCGCGACGCAGCGAATCCGTAGAGGATCTGTTCTTTGCGCTCGCGCTGGAGGATCTGACCGCTGCGGCCGATCTGTTTCGTCCGGTCTTTGATGCCACCGGCGGGCTTGACGGCTGGGTCTCTCTCGAAGTGTCACCTTTGTTGGCCGACAACGCCGCCAGCACCATCCAGGCCGCAGCCCGGTTGCATACCGCGGCCAACCGGCCAAATCTCTTTATTAAAATACCCGGCACAGCCGCCGGGGCCGAAGCCATCGAAGAATCGATCTTCGCCGGTGTGCCGGTGAACGTGACATTGCTGTTCTCGCAAGAACAGTACCTGGCGGCGGCCGAGGCCTACATGCGTGGCATCGAACGCCGTATCGAGGCGGGTTTAGACCCAAACGTACGCTCTGTGGCCTCAATATTCGTCAGCCGCTGGGACGTGGCCGTGCAGGACGACGTCGCGCCAGTCTTCCACAATCGCCTGGGCATTGCGGTCGCCATGGGCGCCTACAAAGCCTATCGCAATTTGCTCGCGTCGCCGCGCTGGTTGCAACTTGCTGAAGCGGGCGCACGGCCGCAGCGGCTGCTGTGGGCGAGTACTGGAACCAAGGACCCTACCGCACCGGACACGCTGTACGTCGAGGCGCTGGCGGCGCCTGACACCATCAACACGATTCCCGAAAAGACCCTGCATGCCTTTGCCGATCACGGCGAGGTGAGCGCCACGCTGCCAATCGATGGGGGCTACGCCGAGGTGGAGTTGAAAGTGTTCAGGCGCGAGGGCATCGACGACAAAGCCCTGGCCGCTCGTTTGCAGCGCGAGGGCGCCGATGCTTTTGCCGCATCGTGGCAGGCACTGCTTGCGCGCATCACCGAAAAGCGCACCAGCCTGACCGGGAGCGACACATGAGCGCCCGCCAAGGCGCGACATCACGCGCCACTCCAAGCTCGCCAACGTTGCAGCCGGCGTGGAAGGCACTCGTGGCCCACCATAGGAAAATTGGCCACACTCATCTGCATGATCTGTTCGCGACCGACGCGCAGCGCGGCCAACAATTCTCACTTGAAGCGGCCGGCCTGTATCTTGACTATTCGAAGAACCGCATCGACGGGGAAACGTTGCAGCTACTGACCGCACTCGCCACCGACTGTGGTCTGACCGAGCGTATTGAAGCCATGTTCCGTGGCGACCTGATCAACACCACCGAGAAGCGCTCTGTGCTGCACGTCGCGCTGCGTGCACCGGCTAACGACAAGCTCTTCGTCGATGGCGTCGACGTGGTCGCCGAGGTGCAGGCGATGCTGCAGCGTATGGCGACATTTGCCGACGCCGTGCGCAGCGGCGGCTGGCTCGGCCACACCGGTAAGCGTATTCGTAACGTCATCAGCATCGGCATCGGCGGCTCTGATCTGGGGCCGGTGATGGCTTATGAAGCCTTGCGTCATTATAGCCAGCGCGATCTAACGCTGCGTTTTGTTTCCAACGTCGACGGCACCGATCTGGTTGAGGCAACACGCGATCTTGACGCCGCCGAAACGCTTTTCATCGTCTGCTCGAAGACCTTCACCACGCAGGAGACACTGACCAACGCGCGTGCGGCGCGCGAGTGGAGTGTCAACCAGCTCGGCGCCGACAAAGCTGTCGCGCGGCATTTCGCCGCTGTCTCCGCTAATGCTCAAGAAGTGGCGCAGTTCGGTATTGTCGCCGAAAACATGTTCGGCTTCTGGGATTGGGTGGGCGGCCGCTACTCGATGGACTCGGCGATTGGTCTGTCGACGATGATCGCCATCGGCCCGCAGCACTTTCGCGACTTGCTGGCCGGTTTCCACGCGATGGATCAACACTTTCACCAGGCGCCGATTGAGGCGAATATGCCCGCCTTGCTCGGGCTACTGGCGATCTGGAACAACAACTTTCTCGGCGCGGCAACCACCGCGGTGTTGCCGTACGAGCAGTACCTGAAGCGTTTTCCGGCGTACCTGCAGCAGCTGACAATGGAAAGCAACGGCAAGCATGTGACTCAGACCGGCCAGCGCGTCGACGTCGACACCGCACCCATCCTCTGGGGTGAGCCCGGAACCAACGGCCAACATTCGTTCTATCAGTTGCTGCACCAGGGTACTCGCTTGGTGCCGTGCGACTTTATCGGCTTCTGCCAGGGCCTGAACCCGCTTGGCGATCAGCACGAATTGCTGATCGCCAACCTGTTTGCGCAGAGCGAGGCGCTGGCGTTCGGTAAGAACGCGGCATCCGTGGCGGCCGAGGGCATCCCATCCGAGCAGGTGCCGCACCATGTTTTCGAAGGTAATCGGCCGAGCAACACGATCCTGGCCGAACAATTGACGCCTAAAATTCTGGGCGCGCTGATCGCGCTTTACGAGCACAGCGTGTTCACGCAGGGCGTGATCTGGGGCATCGATTCGTTCGACCAATGGGGAGTCGAACTCGGCAAAGTACTGGCGCAGCGTGTGTTGCCCGAGCTCGATAGCGCGAACACCACACCACTCAACCACGACAGTTCAACCAACGCGCTGATCCGGCGTTATCGGCGCCGACATTCGGCCAATACGCCTGCAACCCAACCCTGAGGAGCCAACGATGCCCACTATGATCAGCCCTCTGGCCGGCAAACCGGCGACCCGCTCACTGCTCGTCGACGTGCCTTGCCTGGTCAGTGCGTATTACACCGGCGTGCCCGACCCAACGGTGCCGGCGCAGCGTGTTGCCTTCGGCACTTCCGGCCATCGCGGCTCGTCGTTCGAGTGCTCGTTCAACGAATGGCACGTGCTGGCAATTACCCAGGCGATCTGCGAATACCGCCAGAGCCAGCACATCAGCGGACCGCTGTTTCTAGGCATCGACACCCATGCCCTGTCGCAGCCGGCCTGCGCGAGTGCGCTCGAAGTGTTGGCCGCCCACGGCGTTGATGTAATGCTGGCGACGGACGACGAGTACACGCCGACACCGGCCATCTCCCACGCCATTCTGACCCATAATCGGGGACGAAGCTCGGGGCTGGCCGACGGTATTGTGGTGACGCCGTCGCACAACCCGCCCGACAACGGCGGCTTCAAGTACAACCCACCGAACGGCGGCCCGGCCGGGACCGACATCACGGCCGGCATCGAGGCCGCCGCAAACCGCTTTCTGGAAGCCGGGCTGACGGGGGTCAAGCGCGTACCTTACGCGCGGGCACTGCGCGCCTCGACCACGCACCGCTACGACTTCCTCAACGCCTACGTTGCCGATCTCGACAGCGTGATCGACTTCGACGTTATCCGCGACGCCAAGATTCGCATCGGCGTTGATCCACTCGGCGGTGCCGGCGTGCACTACTGGGCGCGCATCGCCGAGCAACACCGGCTTGACCTTACCGTGGTCAGCGACGTGGTCGACCCAACCTTCGGTTTCATGACGGTCGACTGGGACGGCCAGATCCGCATGGATCCGTCGTCAACCTATGCAATGCGGCGGCTAGAGGGCATGAAGGACAACTTCGACATCGCATTCGCCTGTGATACCGACCACGACCGCCACGGCATTGTTACGCCCGCAGCTGGCCTGATGCCACCGAATCATTACCTCGCGGTGGCCATCGACTATCTGTTCAGACACCGCCTGGCGTGGGGCGCACACGCTGCGATCGGCAAGACGGTGGTCAGCACGAGTCTGATTGACCGCGTCGCAGCAAGGCTGGATCGCAAATTGTACGAAGTGCCGGTCGGCTTCAAGTGGTTTGCGCCCGGGCTACTGGACAGCTCGCTTGGCTTTGGCGGCGAGGAAAGTGCCGGCGCCAGCTTCTTGCGCCGCGACGGCAAGGTCTGGACCACCGACAAAGACGGCCTGGTGCCGGCACTGCTGGCCGCCGAGATCACGGCGCGTTGCGGGCAGAACCCAGCCCAGGCCTATGTGCAGCTGACTCAACAGCTTGGCGAGCCGGTTGCTGATCGCGTTGAGGCGCCAGCAACGGCGGCGCAGAAGACACAACTCGCGGCGCTCACGCCAACCAGCATCAGTGCGCACGACCTGGCCGGCGAAGCGATCACCGCTGTGCTCGATCACGCCCCGGGCAACGCTGCGGCCATTGGCGGCATAAAGGTTGTCACCAAAAACGGCTGGTTCGCGGCGCGGCCGTCGGGTACCGAAGACATCTACAAGATTTACGCCGAGAGTTTTAACGGCAGCGAGCACCTGCAACGCATCCTGAAAGAGGCGCAGACAATCGTCGATAAGGCGATTGCATCACCATGAATACACGCCCGGTGAACCGCGCGCAGTCACCACAGCCGCCGTCGGACGACGCACTACTCGAACAACTGCAACGCGCTGCGTTTGCCTACTTTCAAACGGCCTATAACCCTACCAACGGCCTAGTGGCCGACACCAACCACGAGGGCGCACCGTGCAGTATCGCGGTGATCGGCTTCGCGCTGTCGGTTTATCCGGTGGGCGTCGAACGGGGTTGGATGGAACGCGCCGACGCAGTGCAGCGCACGCTGGTGACGCTGCGCTTTCTGATGGCCAGCGACCAGTCGGGAAGCGCACGGGCGACGGGCTACCGCGGCTTCTATTTTCACTTTCTCGATATGCACAGCGGCACGCGCGTCTGGCACTCGGAAGTTTCGCTCATCGACACCGGGTTCCTGATAGCCGGGGTGCTGACGGCGGCGGCTTACTTCGACGCCGACGAACCGGATGAAAGCGAACTGCGGCGACTAGCCGACGCGTTGTACTGCCGCGTTGACTGGTGCTGGGCACAGCGCGAGGGCGGCGCGGTGACGCACGGCTGGAAGCCCGAGTGTGGCTTTCTCAATTACGGCTGGGAAGGCTACAGCGAGGCGATTCTGCTCTATGCGCTGGGCCTGGGCTCACCGACCCATAGGCTGACCGACGAGAGCTTCAGCGCATGGACCGTGACCTACCAATGGGAGAACCTATACGGATACGAGTTTTTGTACGCCGGACCGTTGTTTATCCATCAGTTCTCGCACGCGTGGATTGACTTTCGCGGCATCCGCGACGCCTTCATGCGCGAGAAAAACTGTGACTACTTCGAGAACAGCCGCCGCGCCACCTATGTGCAGCGCGAGTACGCGATCCGCAATCCGGGCAGCTTTGTCGACTATGGTGCGAATTGCTGGGGCCTGTCGGCCGGCGACGGGCCCCAGGCGAGCGCGCGCCGCATCGCCGGCCGGTGCCAGACATTCTACGGCTATGCGGCCCGTGGCGTGCCCTACGGCCCGGACGATGGCACGCTCTGCGGCTCGTCGACGCTGTCGTCACTGGTCTTCGCACCCGAACTCGTGCTGCCCGCGCTGCGGGCGCTCTGGCTGCGCTCCAACGGCGATCACGCCAGCTTTGCCCGCGCCAGTGGCTTCAACCCGACACTGGTTGAGTCCGGCCCGAACGGCTGGATTTCGGAGGGTGAATTCGGCCTCGACCAAGGGATGATCGTGTTGATGATCGAGAACTACCGCAGCGGCCTACCGTGGCGATTGGGCCGCGCCAATCCGTTCGTGCGCACCGGGCTGCGCCGCGCGGGCTTCAAAGGCGGCTGGCTGTAGCCGGCCGGTCAGGGTAATAACAATGTTCCATTCCTACCCACTGCCGAACCCTTTGCACGTTGTGGCCGACGACAATGAATTCGGTCTCAACAGTCGTCCGGCGGGCTGGCGCAATCCACAGCCGCGAGAGCCTTACCACCTGCTGGTGATTGGTGCGGGGCCGGCCGGCCTGGTCGCCGCCCGCGCCGCCGCCGCTCTGGGCGCGCGCGTGGCACTCGTCGAACGGCATTTGTTGGGCGGCCTCTCCCTGAACTACGGCTGCGTGCCATCACAGGCGCTGATCCGCTCCTCGCGCCTGTATGCCGAAATGCGCAATGCCGAGGTCTACGGTGTGCGTACGCCGCAAGCCATCGAGGTCGACTTTCAGCTGGCAATGGAGCGAATGCGCCGCATTCGTGCTCGCGCCGGCCGCGTCGACTCGGCACGGCATGTGGCCGCAGCCGGCGTTGACCTGTTCTTCGGCTCGGCGCGTTTCGTCAATAGCGACGCCGTCGACGTCGACGGCGTGCGCCTACGATTCAAAAAAGCGCTGATTGCCACCGGATCGCGCTCGTTACTGCCGACGATTCCGGGCCTCGATGATGCCGGCTACCTGACGAACGAGACCTTGTTCGATATAACGGCATTGCCGAAGAGCCTGCTGGTTATTGGTGGCGGCCCGGTGGGCTGCCAGGTGGCACAGGCACTGTGCCGCTTCGGCTGTCGCACCATCATTGCCCATGCCGAGCCGCTGTTCCTGCCAAAAGAAGAACGCGATGCCGCCCAGTTACTGGCCGATGCACTCGCGCGCGACGGCGTTGAGACCCATCTGAACACCAAAGCGGTCAACGTGCGTGTCGAAGGCGGCAAGAAACTCGTCGAGACGATCAACGATGGCAACGTCGCGACAATCGAGGTCGATGAAATCCTCACCGGTATCGGCCGTTTGCCAGCCATTGCAGGCCTGAACCTTGAAGCCGCCGGGGTCGACTACGATCCTGACCGTGGCATCGTGGTCGACGACTTCCTGCGAACCACGAACCGGCTTATCTTCGCCGCTGGCGACGCTTGCCTGGAACATATGTTCACCGATACCGCCGAGGCTTCCGCGCGCATTGTGGTGCGCAACGCGCTGTGTTTCGGCCGCGTGCGCTTGAGTGCGCTGACCATTCCCTGGTGCACTTACACCGACCCAGAAATTGCCCATGTCGGTCTGTATGTGCGGCAGGCACGCGAGCGCGGCATCCCGGTGAAAACCTATACAGTGCCGCTGCACGAGATCGACAGAGCTCTCACCGACAGTGAGGAGAATGGCTTTGTGAAAATCCATGTGCAAGACGGCAGCGACAAGATCCTGGGCGCGACCGTGGTGGCACGCCATGCCGGCGAAATGATCAACAGCCTGTCGCTCGCGATGGTCGCCGGCATCGGCCTCTCGACCATCGCGCAGGTTATCCACGCCTACCCAACACAGGCCGAGGGCATCAGAAAAGCGGCGATGGCCCACTCCAATACCCCGCCGCCTCGATGGATGGCATTGCTTAGACGGTGGTGGTTCACTCGTTGACTATCACGGTGTCTGGACCAATGCCTTGGCCCGGGCATAGACAATGTCGGTTGTGAACCCGTATTCGCTCATCAGCACGTCGGCGGGCGCCGATGCACCGAAGCGATCGACACCCAGCACGTCGCCCTGATCGCCAACGTAGCGATGCCAGCCTTGCGAGGCCCCGAGTTCCACGGCCAGCCGGGCGTGCACATCCGGCGGCAACACCTCGTCGCGGTAGCTGCGGGGTTGCGCGTCGAACAGATCCCAGCTCGGCATCGACACGCAGCGCACGGCGATGCCTTCGGCCTGCAGGCGTTCGGCGGCGGCCAGAATCAAGCCAACTTCCGAACCGCTGGCCAGCAGGATCAGATCAGGCGCGCTGGCATTTTTATCGGCCGCGATCAGCTCCGCCAAGACATAGGCGCCCCGCCGCAAACCTTCGGCGCTGGCATATAAGCTGCGGTCCAATGTGGGCAAGTCTTGCCGTGAAAGCACCAACAGCACCGGACGACCCCGGGTTTCGACCGCCACCTTCCACGCCACCGCGGTCTCATTGGCATCGGCCGGCCGGATTAACGTGAGATTTGGCATCGCGCGCAGGCTGGCGAGCTGTTCGACGGGTTGGTGCGTCGGACCGTCTTCGCCGAGCGCAATGCTGTCATGGGTGAACACATGCACCACGTGCAAGCCCATCAGCGCAGCCAGGCGGATAGCCGGGCGCATGTAGTCGGAGAAAATGAGGAAGGTCGAGCCAAATGCAAGGTAGCCGCCGTGCGCCGCCAGACCGTTGACGACAGCGCCCATCGCATGCTCGCGCACGCCGAAATGCAGGTTGCGGCCAGTGCAGCTCCAGCCACCCGCGTCACTGCCCTGCGAGTCTTCGCCTTCGCGGATGGGTGGGTTGAAGGTGCCCTGCCCCTTCAACGCGGTGTGGGTCGACGGGTCCAGGTCGGCCGAGCCGCCGAACAGAGCGGGCAGGCGCGACGCAATCGCGTTCATTACCTGCCCACCCGCGACACGGCTCGCCATACCTTTGTCGTCGGTGGCGAAAACAGGGATATTGGCATCCCAACCCGCAGGCAAATCACCCCGCAGGCGGCCTTGCAGTTCGGCAGCCTGGGCCGGAAAGGCTTCGGCGTAGGCGCACCAGCGCGTGTCCCAGTCGGCTTCGGCCTTCGCGCCCTGCTCCAACGCCCGGCGAAAATGCGCCAGTGCCGGCGCTGGCACCAGGAACAGCGGATCAAGCGGCCAACCCAGCGTATCCTTAGTGCGTTTGATGTCTTCAACTCCCAGCGCTGAACCATGGGCCTTAAAACTGTCCTGTTCCGGTGAGCCGAAGCCGATGTGGGTGCGCACCAGAATCAGAGACGGACGCGTACTCTCGGCCTGCGCCGCATCCAGTGCAGCGTGTATCGCGTTCAGGTCGTTGCCATCGTCGACCACCAGTGTGTGCCAACCGTAGGCCTGGAATCGCCGCGCACAGTCTTCGCTAAAAGCGATGTCGGTGCCTGCTGACAGCGTGACACGGTTATCGTCGTACAGGCACACCAGTTTGCCCAATTGCAGGTGCCCGGCCAGCGACGCGGCCTCGGAGGCCACACCTTCCATCAAGTCACCGTCACTGACAATGGCCCAGGTGCGGTGGTCAATAGGCAGATGGCCGTCGCGGTTGTAGCACGCCGCCAGATGCGCTTCGGCAATCGCCATGCCAACGGCATTCGCCAGACCCTGGCCCAGCGGGCCTGTGGTGATCTCGACGCCCGGCGTATGACCGCGCTCCGGATGCCCGGGCGCCTTACTACCCCATTGCCGAAACTGTTTCAGGTCGTCCAGCGACAGGTCATAACCGGTCACGTGCAACAAGCTGTAGAGCAGCGCAGAGCCATGTCCTGCGGAGAGCACGAACCGGTCGCGATCGGGCCAGTGCGGGTTGGCCGGGTGGTGCTTCAGGTGACCGGTCCACAGGGCATAGGCCATCGTGGCCGCTCCCAGCGGCAGGCCGGGATGCCCGCTGTTGGCCTGTTGAATCATGTCAACTGACAGGAACCGGAGCGTGTTGATGCATTCAAGATCGAGCGAGCTGGACATAGCGGGCCTCACGGGTGGTTTGGGTCGCCATGAGCCGGTACGTTCAGCTCATGGTCATTGCGCCAGGCTAAAATGCTCCTTAGGGCATACCTATCCCGCTAAGAAGTCGAGCAAGCTCTATCATCGGCGTCGGATAGATTCCCAGGAATATCACCAACCCCGCAACACCCAGCACCACCAGCCCACCGGCGCGCACGCCCCAATCATCGGAGGCGTCGCGACGCCGCATTCCCGGTTGTGCCATAAACAGTGTGATCGTAACTCTCAAGTAGTAGTACAACCCGATGGCGCTACCCAAGAGGATGCCGCCCACTAGCCACCAACGCTCGGATTCAACGCCCAGGGCGATGAGATAGAACTTGCCGATGAAGCCGACGGTCGCGGGAATGCCGGCCAGTGACAGCATGGCAACGGTCAGCACGGCGGTCAGGTAAGGGCGCCGCCAGAACAGGCCGCGATAGTAGTGCAGTGCCGCTGCATCTTCGCCGCCGGCAGTGTTGGAAACCAGGATGACCACGCCAAACGCCGCTAAAGTGCTCAGCACGTAGGTAATCAGGTAAACACCGCCCGTTTCCGCGGCCAGGCCGTCCGCGACCACCAGCACGGTCAACAGATAACCGAAGTGAGCAATCGACGAATAGCCCAAAATGCGCTTTAGATTGGATTGCGTCAGCGCCAACAGGTTGCCCACCAGCATGCTGGCCAGTGCCAACACGGTGAGCACTGCGCGCAGCCACTCACTTTGCAGAACGGGCGTCGATAGCATCAGCCGCATTAACAGCGCGAATACCGCCACCTTGCTGGCGGTGGCCAGAAAGGTTGTCGCCGGCCCCGGGCCACCCTCGTAAACGTCCGGGGTCCATAAATGAAAGGGCACCACCGACAGCTTGAAACCCAGCCCTACCAGCATCAAGCCAATTCCAGCAAGGCCCCATACACCCTCGCTCTGGTTCAGGCTTGCCATCAACACATCAATTCGTAACTCACCGGTCTGCGCATAAAGCAGCGCCATACCGAACAGTAAAAAGGCGCTGGCGGCGGCCGAAAGAATCAAGTATTTGATGCCGGCTTCAAGAGAGCGTTGCTCATGGAAAGCATACGCCAGCATTCCGTAGAGCGGCATAGACAGCAGCTCCAGACCAATGAACAGACTGGCCAGGTGCCGACTTGCTGCCAGTACCATGCCCCCAGCGGCCGCGCACAACAACAATACATAGAACTCTTCACGGCGTTCGTGAAAAGACTCAAGGTAGGCATGAGACAAAATCGCGCAGGCCAGGGTCGACGCCAGAATTAATAGCCCGGCCAATAACGCAAGCCCATCGAACTCGAGCAGCAGTGTGTGCAGGGGGATCACTCGCCAGGCAAATGCCTGAGCGACCAGGGCTAACCCAAGACCTAAAACGCTGACCGCCACCGTCACGGTGTGGTCGCGGCGCCAAGCAATGCCAAGCAGCACTGCAACAGCCGTTGCGGCCACCATAATCAATGGCAGATAAGCGGTAATCACAGCAAAGGGCATCAGCGCGCCTCCGGCATCAGCGGAATGACCGCACCCGGCGCGGCCTGGACGCCCAGCACCAAGGCGCCCGGGGGCTCGAACAACCGCTGCACCTCGTGCATCGCGGCGGCGGTGGTATCAAGCACTGGCTGGGGGTAAATGCCAAGCCATAGCAGCAGTGCAACGATGCTCAGCATCATGGCAAATTCGCGGGCATCAAGCCCCTTCAACGGTGTTTTGCTGCGGGGCGGGCCGTAGTGCACGCGCTGCATCAGGATCAGCGAATAGATTGCGGCCAGCACCAGACCAACGCTGGCGATCACCACCACCCAAGGTGCTGTAGGAAAAGTGCCGAACAGCACCATAAACTCACCGACGAAATTGGCTGTGGCCGGTATGCCCAGCGAAGCGGCGATAAAGAACAGCCAGAACCCCGGCAGACTCCCTAGCCGTCCCCACAGACCGCCCATTTTGCCCAGCTCACGCGTATTTAGGCGCTCGTAAAGCTGCCCGCTGAGAACAAACAATCCAGCTGCAGAAAAGGCGTGGGCCAGCATCAATATCACCACGCCCTGCAACGCCAGCGTAGAGCCAGAATAAATACCGATCAGCACGAACCCCATGTGGGCGATACTGGTATAAGCAATGAAGCGTTTAACGTTCTGCTGTCCGCAAGCCAACACCGCACCGTAGTAGACACCTAATAACCCAAGCCCCATGGCGATGGGCGCAAACGCCTTTGAGGCCTCTGGAAAGAGCGGCAAGGCGAAACGCATCATGCCGTAGGCGGCGGTTTTGAGAAGTATACCTGCCAGGTCGACGCTACCGGCAGTAGGTGCCTGAGCGTGGGCATCCGGCAGCCAACCGTGCAGCGGCACCACGGGTAGCTTGACGGCAAAGGCGATAAAGAAACCGAGCATCAACCACCGGGAAAGCGTGGGCGATAACTCTGTCTCCAGCAGTACCTGATAACTGAACGAATACTCGCCGGTAGTGGCATGGTTGGCAAACACCAGCCCCAGAATAGAGACCAGCATCAGCAGCCCGCTGGCCTGGGTATAAATGAAAAACTTGGTAGCCGCGCCAATGCGGGTTATGCCCTTCGAACCGCTATGGCCCCATAGAGCAATCAGGAAGTACATCGGTACCAGCATCAGTTCCCAGAAGAAGAAGAACAGAAACAGGTCGATGGCCAGAAACACCCCAATAACGCCAGCGAGAATCCACAGCAGGTTGAGATGGAAAAAACCCACTCTTCGCACAATTTCTTTCCACGAACACAGCACCGCCAACACGCCTAAAAAGGCGGTCAGAGCGATCAGCACCAGCGAGAGCCCATCCATGGCAAGATGAAAGTCAATGCCAAACCGCTCAATCCAGACCACCCGATACTCCAGCGCCCACTGGGTCGCCGCGCCATCTAATGTTGGTAACTGAAAGTCGAGCTGGGTCCATAGCCAAAGCGAAATCGATAGCTCGGCCAGCATGGTGGCAAGCGCGATCCAGCGCGGCGGTTTGTCGCCGAACCGCTCCATTTGCCAGCACAAGAGCCCTCCAATAAAAGGGATCACGATTAACCACACCAGTATCATAAACGTTGGATCTCCTTATCTGGATTTTGCACAGTTCCTAAAGCACCAACACCAGGCTTAGCAAAATCAGTGCCGCCCCGACCACCATAGTGGCAACGTAGCCGCGCAGCTTGCCGGTCTGAGTTCGGGAAAGCCCGAAATGCACGGCGCGCAGGGTTTGGGCAATCAGGCGAAAGAAAGCATCGAACAGATCGCCTTGCAGTGCGCGCACCAGGCCACGATAAGGCCGCACCAACAGCCAATCGAAAACAATGTCAAAGCCCCAGGCCATATGCCACCAGGTCCACAGCCCGGCGCCTATCCCCTGCCGCGTGATGCGCGCAAGCCAGGCGCGGCGGAAAACAAATAACCAGGCGCCCAGGCCAAGGCCAGTCAACGCGGTCGCCGAAGCAATCAGCTCCAGTGCGGTATGTCCCGCTTCCACGCCCTCACCGGGGCCAGCGGGAAATATCCCGCCCAGCGGTGGCGTAATCCAGGCGCCCAACAGCGTTGACAGCAACGCCAGAATAACCAAGGGCAAGCCGTGGGCCAGGCCGCGCCCCGCCTTGGCCTGACGGGCGTTGTCACTTTTCATATCCCCATGAAAAATGCCAATGATTAGCCGCACGGTGTACAACGAGGTCAAAAAAGCGCCAATCAGACCGGCAACCAGCAACCCTTGGCGGCCTGCCGCCAGCTCTTGCCAAAGAATCTCATCCTTGCTGTAGAAACCCGCAGTAACCAGTGGCAAGGCCACCAGGGCCGCACCACCAACAATAAAGCCCATGTAGGCCAGAGGCAGCCTGCGCCACAGCCCGCCCAGGCGACGTATATCCTGTTCGTGATGACAACTGATGATTACCGCTCCGGCAGACAGGAACAGCAGTGCCTTGAAGAAGGCATGAATCATTAGATGAAAGATCGCTGCATCGTAGGCACCCACACCCAGCGCCAGAAACATGTAGCCGATCTGGCTCATGGTGGAATAGGCCAGCACCCGTTTGATATCGGTTTGGGCCAAAGCCGCAACGCCGGCCACCAGCAACGTCAGGGCGCCAATCACGCCCGCCAGGTAAAGCACCGTGGGCGCTAACTCAAACACCCCGTGCATGCGCGCGATCAGATACACCCCGGCGGTGACCATGGTCGCGGCGTGAATCAGAGCCGACACCGGCGTGGGGCCGGCCATCGCGTCGGCAAGCCAGGTGTGCAGTGGCAGTTGCGCAGATTTGCCCAGCGCTCCGCCCAACAGTAGCAATGCCGCAAGCTCTACGGTTGGGTCTCCAGCGCGCCACAACTGCGGTGCCAAGGAAAGGATCTCGGCAATGTTCAGGGTGCCAAGCTTGGCGAACAGCAGAAACATACCGATGGCCAGAAACACATCACCGATGCGGGTGATAATGAAGGCCTTGAATCCCGCCCAACCGTTGGCGCTGGTCTGGTAGTAGTAGCCGATCAGCAGATAGCTGCACATACCTACCCCTTCCCAGCCCAGAAACAGCAGCAGCAGGTTGTCACCCAACACCAGCAACACCATGCTGAACACGAACAGGTTCATAAAGGTATAAAAACGCGTGATGCCGTCATCACCGCGCATGTACCAGGCGGCGAACAGATGAATCAAAAAACCGACGCCGGTGATGACACCTAGCATGGTCAGCGACAGCCCATCCAGAGCCAATCCGATTGTCGGCTGAAAGTCCCCCACAGATATCCAGGTCCACAGGGTAACGATTTGAGGCTGACCGGAATGAGTCGTGCTGTCCACAAAACCCAGTGCCAGCAGCGCAGTAACCAGCGCGGCCAATCCCACGCTGCCCACACCCACCAAGGTACTAATGCGGTAGCTAAGCGTACCGCGCGAGAAAGCCAGAATCAGCGCTCCCGCCAGCGGAAACACGAAGGTCAGTGGCAGCAGTAGCGCCGTCGAAGGCAGTAACGTCATTAATTCCATTATCCACGCATCCTGCTGACCGCATCGATATCCAGCGACTTGAAGCGATGGTGCAGCTGAATCAGCAGCGCCAGGCCAACGCTGGCCTCTGCCGCCGCCACGGTGATCACCAGCAAAAACATGACTTGGCCTTCCGGTTGCTGCCAACCTGAGCCGGCGACAATAAAGGCAAGCCCAGCCGCGTTGAGCATGATCTCAAGGCTCATAAGCACGAAAATCATGTTGCGTCTGAACATCAGCCCCGCTAACCCTAATGCGAACAAAATGGCGGCTAGTACCAAGCCATGCTCCATGGGTACACCGTTCATGGAGCCTCCTTGCCAGCCGTTGAGTCAGACCTTGATTGGCGCCCTACATGAGAGGCTGTAACCAGCGCGGCCAGCAGCAGCAGTGCGCTCAGCTCTACCACCAGCAGCCAGGGGCCGAACAGAACCATGCCGACTTGCTTGGCACTTAGCACATCGCCTTGAATCAGCATGCCCGCATCGCCGCGCCACAATATGTCGATCAACGTCAGTAGCAGCACAACCGCGAGCAGCGATGGCCCCAGCCAAGTACGTGGCTGCAACCAAATGCGTTCCTGAGCGACCGCCGCCTGGCCCAGGTTGAGCATCATCACCACAAATACGAACAGCACCATGATCGCCCCGGCGTAAACGATGATCTCAAGCGCCCCGGCGAAGGGTGCACCCAGAGCAAAAAACACCATGGCCACCGCCAGCAACGACACCACCAGATACAGCACTCCATGCACCGGATTGGGATTGCTGATAACCCCCAGAGTCGCCAGCACTGCGACCAAACCACTCAGATAAAATGCATATTCCATGCTCCCCTCCTTTCCAGCCAAGCAAAACCCGCCCTACAGCGTCAGGGCAACAGCGTGGTGACATTGATTGGCTCGTCCTCGGCCTGTCCTTTGCCTTTGTCTTTGCCGGCGATGGCAAGGCCCGCTACTTTGTAAAAGTTGTAGTTGTGGTCTTTGCCGGGGCCGTTGATCAGCAGGTCTTCTTTTTCATACACCAGCTCCTGACGGTTGTATTCGCCCATCTCAAAGTCTGGCGTCAACTGAATCGCTGAGGTCGGGCAGGCTTCTTCACACATACCGCAGAAAATGCAGCGCGAGAAGTTGATGCGAAAGAATTCCGGGTACCAGCGCCCGTCTTCCCGTTCGCCCTTCTGCAGCGAGATACACGCCACCGGACAGGCTACGGCGCACAGATTGCAGGCCACGCAGCGCTCCTCGCCGTCTGGGTCGCGGGTTAGCACAATGCGCCCGCGATAGCGCGGCGACAGATAGACCTCTTGCTCTGGATAGTTGAGGGTTTCACGCTTGCGAAAGCCATGCATGAAAACGATGCCCATCGTGCGCAATTGCGACCAGATGCCTTTTAAAAGCCCCTTATACATGGCAACTGCTCCATGTTGATGATCGGTTTGAATGCCCCTGCCCGTGTTTCGGTTCCGTATCTTGAATCATTACTCTCAGCCCGGTGCGGCCAGCAGTATTGCCGCGCCGGTCGCCAGCAGATTGATCAGCGTCAGCGGCAGACAAACCACCCAGCCGAAGGTCATCACCCGGTCGTAACGCGGGCGCGGCAAAGACGCCCGCACGAGAATGAACAACATCAAAAAGACGCTGGTTTTGAGTACAAACCAGACGAAGGGCGGCAAAAAAGGCCCGTGCCAGCCGCCAAAGAACAGCGTGACCACCAGCGCCGATATCAGCAACATGCCGACATATTCGCCGATAAAAAACATGCCGAACTTCATGGAGGAGTATTCGACGTGATAGCCGTCTGCCAGCTCCTGCTCCGCCTCGGGTTGATCGAAGGGGTGACGGTGTACCACCGCGAAGCCGGCGATGAGAAAGTTACAAAAGCCCAGAAACTGCGGAACGATGTACCACATATCTTGCTGCGCGTTGACGATTTCGCGAAGGTTGAAGGTGCCTGCCATGGCGACAACACCCATCAACGATAAACCCATAAACACCTCATAGGAGATGGTCTGAGCCGAAGATCGCATGGCACCGATCAACGCATACTTGTTAGCGCTGGCCCAGCCTCCTAGCAGCACCGAATAAACGTTGATGCCGCCCATCGCCAGAAAGAACAGCAGGCCGATATTCAAGTCCGCCACACCCCAGCTTGGCGTGATGGGAATGATCATAAACGACAACAATAACGAGGCCATGGCGATTGCCGGCGCCAGCACGAAAATGGTCCGATCAGCAAACGGCGGTATCCAGTCTTCCTTGAAGAAGATCTTGATCATGTCAGCGACCACCTGCAGGGAGCCGAAAGGGCCGACCCGATTGGGGCCGTAGCGGTCCTGCCACCAGCCCAACAGGCGGCGCTCTACCACCGTAAGAACCGCTCCCACCAGCACCGCTACCAGCAGAATGGCCAGCGCCTGCAGCATGGCCACAGCGATATCCATTAGCGCTGGGGTTAACCAATCGGGGCGCCATTCGCCCAAGGGGCTCATGCGCGCGTCTCTTTGTAGCTCGGATCCGCAACCTCAAGCCTTACCCAGTCACCGCTGTTTACGTCGCTGGACATTCCCTCTGGCACGCTGGCAATACCGCTTGGCAAGCGCTGATCGCAGCGCAGCGGCAAGGTCAGACGCGCCGTGGCGGTTGCCAGTGTCAGCAACATACCTGGTTCAAACCCCAGCCGCGCTGCATCAGCGCTGGATAAACCGATGCTCGGCGCTTCCGCCCGTTCTTCGATGGGCGCAGAACGGGCAGAGGTTTCCTCGCCGCCAAACAGTCGCGGCAGCACCAGTAACTGCCAGCAATCTTGTCGCAGCTGGAAGGCCGCGGGGATATCGCTGGCATAGCAATAAGCACCAGGACGAGGTGCAACCAGGCGCACACCGGGATCGCCGGCACGCAAATGTCCGCCCACTTCATCGGTAAACTTGTTCCAGGCTTGGTGAGAGTTCCAGCCTGGCGCCCAGGCGAACGGCACTTCCTTTCGTGGCTGGTCGAAGCCGCTGTAGCCTTCCATTGAAAAATTGAAGGGCGTATCGGGGTCCTGGGGAGTACGTGGCTCGCTCACCGCTATATTGGCGCGCATAGAGGTACGCCCGCTGTAACGGTGCGGGGCTCGGGCCAGTTTCACGCCTTCGACTCGATAATCCGCCCCCAGGGCGTCAGACACGATTCCGGCCATTGCCGGGTAGTCCCGGACACAGGCCGCAGTCGCTTGGTCCAGAGTAATGGTGCTGTCTTCGTCTCGGGCAAGACTGGCGCGCAGCGCGTGCAACCAGCGCCAACTCTCGTGGATGCGGCACTCGGGGCGCAGATAGCGCGGATCGAAAACCTGGAAAAAGCGCTGGGCGCGACCCTCCAGATTGACCACAGTGCCATCCGCCTCGGCGAAGCTGGCCGCCGGCAACCCCAGTATCGCCTGCTGCCACGTGCGGGTACGCTGATGATCCAGCACCACCAAAGTGGTCGCAGCATCCAGCGCAGCATTGACGCGCGCTGCCGGCAGTCGAGCGTACAGATCGTTTTCCAATACGAGCAGAGCGTCCGCACGGCCTTCAACAACCTCATCCAGGGCCCACTCCAGCGGCCGGCCGCCCAGCATGTTAACGCCATTGCTGTTGACTTCCCGGCGCGCCAGCATAAGGCCGGCGGGTTTAGCGCGCCGTGACAGCGCCTGGGCAATATTACCTGCCGCGTCGAGTATCTGAATGGATTGCAGCGAGCCACCGCTGATCACCAGCGGTTTGTCTGCCGCCATCAGCTGGAGGGCCACCGTCTGCGCCGTCGCTGCCAAGGCTTCATCAAGCTCTGTTACCGCCGGTGCGTTGTTGTCGATAGCATGAGCAATGGCGAAACCCAGCCGGGCGATATCGGCAGGCGCCAGCCGCCAGCTTCCAGCACTGACCCCGTCGAGCTCGGTGGCGCTGGGATAGGCGATGTACAATGGATGCCGGCTATCCTGACCCAGAGTTTTGACGGCTTCGGCGTTCCACGTCGGGATGCCGCGCTCCTGTGCCAGGGCTTCGCGCCGAGCCAGTACCGCCTGACGCACGGCGAGCGCCAGGCGCGCTGCGCTGTGCATCAAATCCTCGCCCAGCACCAGCACTGCGTCGTGCGCTTCTATCTCGCGCAGGGTAGGAATCGGCAAGCCGCAAGAGACCTCCAGTTCCGCCATGCGTTCAAGACACACCAGTTCCGCGGCGACGATGCCACTGGAAAAGTTGTCGCGTCCGACCAGTGCAATCAATTGATGATTGCTTTCCAGGCTGGCCCGCGGTGAGCCGATGCCAATCACCCGCTTGGCGCTGCGCAGCAAATCCGCACCGCGGTCCAGCGCAGGGTCCACGTCCAGAATCGTGACATGATCGGCGCGCTCGCTGCGCCAGTCACTGTGCCATTCAGGCTGACGGGGCCGGTCAGCACGGTTGACGTAGCCGTAGCCAAAACGCCCACGATCGCACAGAAAATAGCGATTGAGCTCGCCGTGGTAGCGATTCTCGATGCGGCGAATCTCGCTGTAGCGCTCCCCGGGGCTGATATTGCAGCCCACCGCACATTGGTGACACACGCTGGGCGCAAACTGCATGTCCCACTTGCGAACGTAACGATCCGAATGGGTCTGGTCGGTAAACACCCCGGTGGGACACACTTCGGTCAGGTTGCCTGCAAACGGACTTTCCAGAACCCCTTCCTGATGGCGGCCAAAATACAGATTGTTGTTCATGCCGAACACGCCCAGATCGGTGCCACCGGCGTAGTCGTTATAAAAACGCACGCAACGGTAGCAGTTGATGCAGCGGTTCATCTCATGGGCAATAAACGGCCCCAGATATTGGTTGCGATGCGTACGCTTGCTAAAGCGGTAACGCCGCCGGTCGTGGGCGGTCATTACCGTCATGTCCTGCAGATGGCAGTGGCCGCCCTCCTCGCAAACCGGGCAGTCGTGCGGATGATAAGTCATCATCCATTCCACTACCTGAGCACGAAACACCTTGGCGTCTTCATCCGCGATGGAGATCCAACTATCGTCTTTAGCCGGCGTCATGCACGACATCACCAGCTTGCCCTGGATGTCGTCCTTGTTCTTGTATTGCTTTACTGCGCACTGCCGACAGGCGCCGACGCTGCCCAAGGCGGGGTGCCAGCAAAAGTAAGGAATATCGAGCCCCAAAGACAAGCAGGCGTGCAGCAGATTGTCCGCACCGTCCACATCAAAGGCTTTGCCGTCCACGTGAATCGTTGCCATCAGCTCACCCCTGCCAGCGTCGGCTGCGCAACACCGGCTTCAAATTCCCCCCGGAAGTGTTTGAGCGCTGTCTCCAGCGGCATCATCGCTCCCGGAGCATGGGCACAGAAGGTCAGCCCTGACCCCAGGTCTTTCGTATGTTGCTCGAGGATCTCAATATCGCCCGGCTTACCCTCACCGCGTTCCAGGGCCAACAGCAGCTTTACTGTCCACGGCAGACCGTCGCGACAGGGGGTACACCAACCGCAGGATTCCCGAGCGAAGAATTGCTCCAGGTTACGCAGCAGCGACAACAGGCTCTGACGCTGGCTTACCACCGCGATCAGGCCGGTACCCATGCGACTGCCATGGTTGCCGATGGTGTCGAAATCCATGGGCAGTTCGAGGTGCTCGGGCAATAAAAAGCCAGTACTGCCACCGCCAGGCAACCAGGCCTTTAGGGTGTGGCCCTGGCGCATGCCGCCGGCCCGTTCGATAATTTCCCGACCGCTGGTGCCGATAGGCAGTTCCCAAAGCCCGGGGCGCTGGACCAGCCCGGAGACACCGTACAGCTTGGTGCCGCCATCTTCAGTGAGCCCGCCGGATAGTCCTTGATACCAGTCTGCGCCGCGCTGCATAACGCTTGGCACATTGCATAGGGTTTCCACGTTATTGACCACCGTGGGTTTGCCCCAAGCGCCAGACTGGCCAGGAAACGGCGGTTTGGCCCGGGGGTTCGCGCGTTTGCCTTCCAGGGAGTTAATCAGCGCGGTTTCTTCCCCGCAGATGTAGCGCCCGGCGCCGGTGTGCACGGCAATATCGAAATCGAAGCCGCTGCCGGCGATATCATTCCCCAACAATCCCGCTTGCCGCGCCTCTTCGATGGCGAGGGCCAGGGCGTGCGCCGCCTCAACGTATTCGCCGCGCAGAAAGATGTAACCGTAGCGGGAGCGGTTGGCATAGCCGGCGATGATCATGCCTTCGATCAGCAAATGCGGTTGCTGTTCCATCAATAGACGGTCTTTGAAGGTGCCAGGCTCCATCTCGTCGGCGTTACAGATCAGGTAACCGCGCGGGAGATTCCCCCCGGCTTGGGTCAGTCCCCACTTGACGCCAGCAGAAAAGCCGGCGCCGCCCCGACCACGCACATTGGCCTGCTTCATGGTATTGATCACGTCATCAGGCGTGCACTCCTTAAGGCTGAGCATTGCGCCCTGATAGCCTTCCTTCGCACAATATTCCTGGTAACCGACTCGGGCGCCGTCCTCGCGCAGCCGCCAGGTCAACGGATGTGTATCGGCGTGGCGTTCTTCGACACTCTGGCGCAACTGGCAGTGATAGCGCAGCCGTGAATCCTTGGGTATCGCCTTCATTGATAGGCCTCCAGAAGTTCATCCAGATCGTCCACCCCGATGGGGCCGAAAGTGTCATCGCCGATCATCATCGCAGGGCCGCGATCGCAGGCTCCCAGGCAGCACACCGGCAACAGGGTAAAGCGCCCGTCTGCTGTGGTCTGGCCAAAGCGGATGCCGATCCGCTCGCTCAAGGCCAGGCTTAATGGCTCATAGCCGGTGAGAAAGCAGGAACTGCTGTCGCACAAAAGAATCACATGACGCCCCACCGGCTGGCGAAAGATCAGGCTGTAGAACGTCGCCACGCCCTCTACCTCGCCTGCGCCGATGCCCAGGGTTTCGGCGATGGCAACAATCGCCCCGTCCGGCACCCAGCCGTGGCGCCGCTGTACAATTTTCAGCGCTTCGATGCAGGCCGCCTGGGGCTGCTCGTAGTGATCACGCTGAGTGAGCATGGCGCTGCGGTCGTCCTCATGCAGCTGAAAACCATCCGTGACTATGACGTTTTTGGCTGAGCTAGGAGACATAGGTGTTTGCGACATAATCAGCGGTCCACGTCGGCCATGACGAAATCGATACTGCCCAGATGCGCGATTAAATCTGGTATGAAGCCGCCGCGCATCAGTACGGGAATTTGCTGCAGATGCGGGAAGCTCGGCGTGCGAATGCGCGTGCGGTAGCTCATGGTGCTGCCGTCACTGGTCAGGTAATAACTGTTGATGCCTTTAGTGGCTTCGATCATTTGTAGCGACTCATTAGCGGGCAATACGGGGCCCCAGGACACTTGCAAAAAATGGGTAATTAGCGTTTCGATGTGCTCAAGCATCCGCTCCCGGGGGGGTGGCGTGGTCAGTGGGTGATCCGCCTTGTAATCGCCTGCGGGCATGTGATTGATACACTGCTGGAGAATTCTCACGCTCTGGCGCATCTCATCAATACGCAGTTGGCCGCGATCGAAGGCATCGCCGTTGTGGGCGAGTGGTATCTCGAAGTCAAAGTTCTGATACCCGGAATAAGGGCGCTGCTTGCGCAGATCGAAGTCGCAGCCGGTAGCGCGCAGATTGGGGCCGGTAACACCCCAGGCCAGGGCGTTGGCCGTATCAAAAGCGGCGATGTGCTTGGTGCGATCGCGAACCAGTGAGTTTTCCATCATTGCTCGCTCGTATTCCTTGAGGCGGGCAGGCATCCAATCAACGAAGCCCTGCATGAGCCTGTCCCAGCCTTTCGGCAAGTCCTGCATTACGCCGCCGATGCGAAACCAGGCAGGGTGCATGCGAAAACCTGTGATCGCCTCGATCACATCGTAGCCCTTCTGGCGGTCGGTAAAGGTGTAGAACACCGGCGACATGGCGCCGAGGTCCTGAAAATAGGTGCCAAGAAATAGCAGATGGCTTGTGATGCGAAACAACTCCGCCATCATCACCCGAATGGTTTGGATGCGATCGTTCACCTGTATGCCGGCGAGCTTCTCTACCGCCAGCACGTAAGGCAGGTTGTTCATCACGCCACCGACGTAATCGATACGGTCGGTGTAGGGAATAAAACTGTGCCACGACTGGCGTTCCGCCATTTTTTCCGCGCCGCGGTGGTGATAGCCAATGTCCGGCACGCAGTCGATAATCTCTTCGCCGTCGAGCTGTAATACAAGGCGAAAAGCGCCGTGCGCGGAAGGATGATTGGGCCCCAGATTGAGAAACATGAAATCGGTATCATCGCTTTGGCGCCGCATGCCCCACTCTTCTGGTTTGAATTGCAGCGCCTTCTGCTCCCTGTCCTGACCCTCAACCGTCAGGGTGTAAGGATCAAACTCTGTTGCCCGGGCATGATGATCCTTGCGCAGCGGATGTCCCTTCCAGGTAGACGGCATCAGAATGCGAAACAGGTTGGGGTGACCCTCAAAGCGAATGCCAAACATGTCCCATACTTCACGCTCATACCAGTTGGCGTTGGGGTAGACCGGGATCACTGTGGGCAGCGACAGATCGTGTTCAAAAAGCGCTACCTTGAGCATGATGTCGCGATTACCGGAAACCGACAGCAGTTGATAGAACACCGTAAAGTCGGCCTTCGGCAGATCGTGCCGATGACTGCGCAGGCGCTCGTCCACAGCGGATAAATCAAACAGCATCTCGAATGGCTCGGGCAACCGACGCAGCGTAGCCAGAACCTCGACCAGTGCGCTGCGTTTCACCCACAACACCGGCATGCCCGTTAAGGTGGCCTGTTCACAAAGCACCTGATCGCCGAATTTCTCTCGCAGCAACGCCACAAGGGAACTTGCACGGTGATCGGTAGCGGCTGTCTTGAAGGTGTCGGTTTTAGCAGTGCTCATCTTGGCAAAGTCCCTCTCACTCTGGAATGCGGTAAGAATGCCAGTCTGGAACCCACCCATAATCTTGCGACGCTGATGGCAGGCAGGTGGGTTAAACGCTGTCTGGTGTGCGCAGTTCCGTCACCTGAATACGCTGATCGCGATGCTTCTCGCGCTGGGACGGCATCTCGGCGCGGTACACGCCCTGATCGCCAATTACCCATGACAGCGGTCGACGTTCTTCTTGAATGGAGTCCTGCAGTAGCTGCAATCCTTGCAAAAAAGCTTCCGGACGCGGCGGACAGCCCGGCACGTAAACATCCACTGGTAGAAACTTGTCAACGCCCTGCACCACTGAATAAATATCGTACATGCCGCCGGAGTTGGCACAGGAGCCCATGGAAATCACCCACTTGGGCTCAAGCATTTGGTCATAGAGCTGCTGGATAATCGGCGCCATCTTGACGAAGCAGGTACCGGCAATCACCATAAAGTCTGCTTGGCGCGGGGAGGCACGAATCACCTCCGCACCGAAACGAGCGATATCGTGGGGCGAAGTGAACGCTGTGGTCATCTCGACATAGCAGCAAGACAGTCCAAAGTTGTACGGCCATAAAGAGTTTTTACGCCCCCAGTTGACCGTCGAGTTGAGCGCGTCTTTAAGCTTGCCGGTAAACACACTGCGGTGCACCTGCTGCTGCATAGGGTCTTCGACGCGTTGACGCTTACCTAAAGGATAGTGTGCATTTTCCGCTGCAAGTGCATCTTCAACCCGCGTTAGGGTGTACGCCATGATGTTTGCCTCTCAGATGAAAGCCAATAACTGATTACATTCCTCGATGCGGCCGATCACTGCCTTGGGGAGCCCAGTCCAATGCACCGGCACGGCGGTCATAAACCAGACCGGCGAGAAGTATCAGAATAAACACCGCCGCACCCCAAAAACCGCTCCAGCCTACCTCTCGCACCGACACAGACCAAGCAAACAGGAACACGGCTTCGATATCAAAGATCACAAAGAGCATTGCAACCAGATAGAACTGAATGGAAAAACGCTGACGTGCACTACCCGTGCCGATAATGCCGCTTTCGAAGGGCAAGTCCTTGCTGCGTCCGTGGCTGCGCCCGCCAAGCAGCGCGGACACGCCGATCATAAAAGCGCACAGGCCGATGACAGCTAAGACGAAAAGCCCGATGGCCCAATACTCCGCAATCAACGCAGTCGCATTCTGTTGCATAGTTGTCCTGATCACGATTTCTGGGTGTACCTGCTAAAGTGGTTCACCCATAGCGGCGACCCAATCGCGATGTACTTATTTAACTCTCTTCTGAATTCAAAATCTAGACGGCGTTTAAGATCTTGTCAAAATTTCTGAACAACATGTAATAGATCATAGGAGTTTGAGCCAGCCCGTGTGATAACGGACAATTTCATGGCCTAAGGAGTGATGCCGTAGGAAAACAGACGGTCGGTTTCTCGCTTGACCACGGCGTAGCATTCGCAGCAAAGCACTTCGAGTGCCGGCCTGTCGATGACGGTTATTTGACCGCGATGGTATTTTATAACGTCCAGCTTCTGCAGTTTACCAGCGGCTTCAGTGACACCCTCGCGGCGAACACCCAGCATGTTGGCGATGAGTTCCTGGGTCATGTTCAGGCGATTATCCCCGAGGCGGTCCAGAGACAGTAACAGCCAGCGACATAATTGCTGATCAATGGAATGGTGACGATTGCACACGGCCGTTTGAGACATCTGAATGATCAGTGCGTGGGTGAAGCGCAGCATCAACGCCCGTATCTCGGCATTGGAATTGAACTCCTCCTTTAAGTCCACCGAGGACATCCGGTATGCGAAGCCTTTACTCTGCACAACCAACCGGGTGGGGGTGCTTTCGACACCCATGAACACTGCAACGCCAACCATGCCTTCGCTCCCTACAACCGAGATTTCGGCGGAAGCACCATCACGCATCACGTAAAGCAGCGAAATAATGCAATTGGTGGGGAAATAAACAAACTCAAGGGACTGGTCAGATTCGTAAACCACATCACCCAGTTCGAGTTCAACTAACTTAAGACGGGAAAAAAACCGCTTTCTGACACCCGCCGGCAAAGCGGCCAGCAGACGATTCTGCTCGGGAACAGCGCTAGAACTCATACCGACCTCAGTAGCAGAGCTACAATTAATTGGACCATTCCATGCCAGAAAAAATGGCGATCGCCAAATAGTTATACACGTCAATAACAACACGAAGCAAACACAACTCAGTGGATCCGCATGCTGATGCAACCACGAGGTTTACGCCTCTCGAGAACACAAATTTCTGCCAGGCAACGTGCTGAACTCGTTGCCGTTATAAACATTTACAAAGCCCTTGGCGGTGGCTGGCGCGTCGCCGGGCACCAACCGGCCGAAGCGGAATAACCTCAATATGATTATTTTCAGACCTTTATTGAAAATAATGGCCAAATCGAACATTAAAAGGATTAGATTAGCGGCGCAATCCAAAAATCATCGATATCAAGGACTAACGTGTCAGCACCCTTTACCGGTCAGCCGCTGTTCGATACCGCTCATTACCTTGAAGATCTGTCAGACTTTCATTGCCACCCATCCATACCGACATTTCTGGCGTCCTTACCTCAGCCCTTAGCCACACTGCGCGACGATTATGAAATTAGTCGCCAATTTTTGATGAAATACGCCGATGTACCTGGAACCTTTTCACGCTTTCGCGGTGAGGTTCAGCGTTTTCTGAATTATCTTTGGGTAACCACCAAACGCACGCTGGCGCAAACCGACGCCGATGTTGTGACTGCGTATTTCAAGACCCTGAAGAATCCACCGCATAGCTGGATTGCTCGCGGCGTGTTTTCGGCTTTCACCCATGCCAACGGTTTACGCCTACCAAACCGGCAATGGCGTCCGTTCGCGTTGCGCTCCAGTGATGAAAACGCCGTTTACAATGCCAGCCAAGCCAGCCTGAACGCTAGCCGAACTGCTTTACAAACCTTCTTTAAATATCTGGTTTATCAGCAATATCTGCTAACAGACCCGCTTAACGATCTACGCCGCCGTGATCGTCGCGCCAAACCGCAACTCGCCAAAGATCTCGAAGTTGCTGTGCGCCGGCTAACCGATTGGCAGTGGTCCTGGTTGCTAGAGACCTTGGTTACCGAAGCCGATCAAAACCCCAAATGTGAGCGACATTTGTTTGTGATCGTAACCATGAAATCGTTGTTTCTTCGAGTTGGCGAGTTGGCGCCGCGCCCGCTAGAGGATGGCGCAGAACGGATTCCGGTTTTTGGTGATTTCCGCCGGAAAGTGATTCAAGGCGAGCAATATTGGTCGTATTTTGTGTTTGGTAAAGGTGATAAAGCCCGTTCAGTCACCCTGCCCGATGCCTACCTGCCCTTCTTAAAACGTTGGCGCGCCTACTTGGGTCTGCCATCGCCTATGCCAGACCCGGGCGATCACCACCCTGTCCTACCCTCAACCCATGGCACAGCACTGGGCAAACGTCAGGTTCAACGCATTTACGAGCAGGCCGTTATGTTCGCTGTTGCGCGCATGGAGGACGCCGGTTTTTTTGACGAAGCCAGACAGCTTGAAGCTATAAGGTCAGAAACTCACTACCTGCGCCACACCGGCGCCAGCCAGGCCATCGAATCCGGTGCGGATATTCGCCACATCAGCGAAGAACTCGGCCATGCCAGCGCGGCTTTTACCGAGTCGGTTTACGTTAACTCGGATCAGGCCCGAAAGCGGTTTGAAGGCCGCGAGCGGAAAGTATGAGAAAAGTTGAGGGTTCGTAGTCCCCTATTTCTTTCCAAGGCATGATTGGAACCCGTCCGCGATCTCGATCAGTAAGTCCGGGTACAGGTCGGCACCGGTAGCCAGGCCTGATCCTAATGGGTCAATAACTCCAGACGTATTAACACCCGTTCCGCCAAAAACAGCCTTAACGATACCTGGATTGTATTGCGGCTCAGTGAACACGCAGTTGACGTTTAAATCCGTCACAATTTTTCTGATTTCTGCAATGCGGGCCGGGCTTGGTTTTGATGCATCCCCGATCGAGATCGCCCCTGCTGCCGGAATCTCAAAGCGTTTTTCAAAGTATTGGTAGGCGTCATGAAAAACAATGAATTGTCTATCCTTGAGCTGCGCTATGGTGATTTCAATACGACTGACTGCGGCATCAATGTCAGCTTTTCCCGTCGCTGCATTTTCAAGATACTGAGTGGCATTGTCAGGATCCTTTTCTGCCAGAGCCGCGGCTATCACATCAAGCCAGACCTTTCCGTTGGCGGGGTCTAACCACGCATGCGGGTCAGTACCGCTGTGCTCATGATGATGGCCTTCACTATGTTCATCTTCTTTCTCTTCACCATGATGGAGGTCATCATGAGCGTCGTGCTCACCCTCCTTTTCTCCGTCATGATGGCTATCCTCATGAGCGCCGAACGTGGCTCCTTCTCTGAAGGTATAGGTCGTTGTGCCCATCGCCTCCAGCAACTCGACTTTTTTTGAATCGGGAGACAGGTTATCCAGAGACCTTTCCAGCCAGGGTGCCAGGCCCTCACCTACCCAGAACACGAGGTCCGCGTCCTGTAAGGCTTGAGCTTCCGACGGGCTGAGCGAATAGTTATGCGGCGAAGCGCCAGACTGAACAAGCAGATCCGGCGTGCCTACTCCCGCCATTACCTGCGACACGAGGGAGTGAATGGGTGTGATGTCGGTCGCTACATTGGGGACAGCGTTTGCACTAAACGGCAAGGTCGCTAAAAACGCAGTAGTCATTAATTTTTGGCGCTTTCTCATTCTCTTTCAGCCTTTTTCCTGGTGGAAGCTTTATCGCTTTAATGTTATGTTATAACATATATAAAACGCGAAAAGAGAGACTTATATTGTGAAAGCTGAAAAAAGCTGCAGACCTGTGCGGATGTGTGAGACCTGTTTTCGATGGAAAAACAAATGAGAGTCCTTGCCACCAAAAACCTGTCCGTTAATTTTGGCGGGAACAGTGTGCTGCAAGACATTAATATCCATATAGAGCGGGGCGAAATTGTGACGATTGTTGGCCCGAACGGGTCAGGAAAATCGACGCTTCTGCGCGCAATTATCGGCGCCCAGGTACCCACGTCCGGTCAGGTTGAAATTATCAGTAAACAGATCATCGGCTACGTTCCACAGCGCCTTAATATTGATGAAACCCTCCCAATGACGGTTTATCGGTTTCTATCGCTTCCTAAACGCCAGCAAAAGGACGACATGGAGACTGCTCTCCAGCAAGCGGGGTTGTCAGGCCTTGGCAAACATCAGTTAAGTACCTTGTCCGGAGGACAGTTCCAGCGCGTTTTGCTGGCTCGGGCCCTTATAGAGATACCCGATCTGCTTTTGTTGGATGAGGCCACCCAAGGGCTGGATCATTCTGGCTCAGCAGACTTTTACCGACAGATTGAGCGGGTGCGGCAGGAACTGGGTTGCGCCATCCTGATGGTCAGCCATGAACTGCACACTGTGATGCGAACATCGGATCGGGTTATCTGCCTGAACGGCCGTATTTGTTGCGAAGGCGCGCCGGAGGTTGTCAGGGTCGCCCCCGAATATCGATTATTATTTGGCCTCGATAATGCGGAAATGTTCGCTAGCTATGATAACCAGAACCACCACCATGACCATGCGGCTCCCCAGCACGAGGAAGCTGTTTAATGTTCGATGACTTTATGTTCCGTGCTTCTCTTGCCGGCCTCGGTGTCGCAATCGCCGCGGCGCCGCTTGGCTGCTTTATTGTTTGGCGACGTATGGCTTTTTTCGGCGATGCAACCGCACATGCCGCCATTCTGGGGGTAGCGTTGTCACTCACGTTATCCATGCCAATATTCGCAGGGGTTTTGGTGGTGTCTCTGTTAATGGCTCTGGCCGTTGCAACTCTGAGTGAGCGCGGTTACGCCATGGATACACTACTTGGTGTGTTATCGCACTCTTCGTTAGCTTTTGGCCTGGTGGCAGTGTCCTTTCTGTCGGGTATTCGCATCGACCTGATGGCCTATCTGTTTGGTGACATTCTTTCTGTGGGCACACTTGACCTTGGTGTAATTTGGGGTGGCGCAGCCCTTGTTCTCGCACTGGTTGGTTGGCGCTGGTCGGCTCTGCTTATATCAACCGTTAACCCTGAACTCGCTTGCGCAAGTGGCATTTCGCCCAAGCGAGAGAAAATGATTCTTACCTTATCGTTGGCGGTTGTTGTGGCTGTCGCCATTAAAGTTGTGGGTGTATTGCTGATTGCCGCCATGCTGATCATACCGGCAGCGACGGCTCGCCCCTTCAGCAGAACGCCAGAAACCATGGCCATTATTGCAGCGATTATCGGGTGCGGTGCCTCACTGGCCGGATTGCAGGTGTCTTACGTTATGGACACCCCGACAGGCCCAACAATCGTCTGTATTGTCGCTGTGCTTTTCGGTGTATCCAGCGCTTTCCGGTACTTCATCCGGCCACAAAAAACTCATGCCTGACCGGCGATTCTGTGCAGCTCGGGGAGACAGCTCGCAATTATGTTATTTCGACACTTTTTTACACTTACCCATAAGACCCTATTGTCATTGGCGATCGTTTTCGTTGTCGTCGCTATTGATGATGGGCATCCAGACATCAACTGACGCGGACCTTGCAGGCCAGAAGGCCCGCTTCGAAACCTTCAAAAACCGTCTCGTCATTGTCGATGCCTTCGATGCAACTCTCTTGGGCTTCGTCCAACTCCACCTCAGTTAACGCCTGATCACTGAAGTTGTAGCCAAAAACACCGTCTGGCGTGATCAATATGGCTTTAACCCTTTGAAGGGTGAGACCGGAAAAGAACTCAAACAACCGGCCCCTATCAAACAGAATACTGGCGTGAAAACGCCAGCCAACCGACGTAAAACCGTCAGCCTGTTTTTTGATTTTAATGTAATCACCCTCAGGCAATGGCCTGTGATCTGAACGCTCTGTGGATTCGGATTGCCCAACGACGTTTTTTGATAATGCGGGCATCGTAAAGCGCCTCGACGATTCAGGCTCGGACGTTGCGTGGGCAGAAGGGGCCAAAAGAGCCGTGAACGGGATCTCCCCGAAACTCACTCGATATAACGGCTTTTCGTGACTGGCTTTTTCCAAAAGGTAAGCGTCCAGGGAAGAAAAGTCTTCATCCGTACACTGATCGGATTTATTCGCCACAAGTACATCGGCTACTGCAATTTGCTGTATGAATGTGGCGTTCCGGGTATAACGCGAATCTCGTATGCGCCGAGGATCAATCAAGGTCAGCGTCGCCCTCAAATCAATAACGGTTGCGTAATGCGGCTGGCGCAAAGACTCAATAACTTCTTGAGGGTGCCCCAACCCCGTTGGTTCGATGAGCAACCGGTCTGGTTTTGCCGCCATCAATAATCTGTTCAACGCCATTTGCATGGGCAAACCTGAAACGCAACACATGCAGCCGCCGGGTACCTCGCGGATAAAAACGCCGGTTTGAGCCCCCGGGCCTCCAGCCATCAAACCGCCGTCGATACCTATTTCGCCAAACTCATTGACCAATACCGCCCAACGCTCATTGGCGGGTTTATTGGCCAACAGGTGCAAAATGGCAGTGGTTTTGCCCACCCCCAGGAATCCGGTGATGATATTGGTTGGTACTGCTTTAGTGATTTTCATGCTGGAACTCTTTGATTTGACACTTTTCACTCAAGTTATCGGGAATCGAGTTGGCAAATACTAAGCGGCTGTCGGCAGAATACCGGCCAGCAGATCGTCAGTTGTCACCTAAATGCCTGATGCGCCGTAACTGCGCCAGCCGCGCCAACCAGTTACCCTTTTGGGAATTCGTGCAGGCTTCCTCGCTGTCGAACTGCAGGCAATTGGAAATGATGCCTGGGTCCAGGCCGGTTTGTTCAAGCGCGGCCAGGGTCCGCACACGCGCATACTGTTTAAATCCATCCACAAGCGCTTGCTCAAGGTTGGCCCGGGTATCAAAAATCCAGGTCACTCGAAGGCCCGCCGGAAACTGATTTGCCCCGTTATCGTGGGTAAGCCAGCAAAAACCGGGTATTTCCGTTTTTGCAGCCTCGCAGGCTTCGGTGAGCGCCACAACAAGCTGTCGTTCCATGTGTTTAAGTTCACGTTTATTAGGCTTCATAGTGTTATACAGTAACATGACGAACAGATCAGATTCGCATTAATCACAAAACAAGGAGCCTCTGTGTCCACCAGCGTCGAAATGAGCGGCATTTACCTTACATATCCAACAGAATCAGGTGCTGTCGCAGTGCTCAATAACGCATCACTCAAGGTTCCACCCGGCGAGACACTGGCGATTACTGGCCCATCCGGAAGCGGGAAGACCTCCCTGCTTTTGCTGCTTTCTGGTCTTGAGCGCCCGGACAAGGGCGAGATCCTGATTGGCAGTCAGCGCCTTGGTGACATGGATTCAGATGCATTGGCCGACTGGCGCAGTAAACACCTCGGCATTATTTTTCAGTCGTTTCATTTGCTGCCCGGCCTCAGCGCGTTGGGTAACGTCAGCCTGCCGCTTGAAATTGCCGGGCAAGCCCACGCCCGTGAGCAAGCTATTGCCATGTTAGAGGCCGTTGGGCTGAACCATCGATTGCAGCACTATCCGTCGCAACTGTCTGGTGGCGAGCAGCAGCGTGTCGCGATTGCCAGGGCTTTGGTACATCAGCCGAGTTTGCTGCTGGGTGACGAGCCTACCGGCAATCTGGACCAGGAAACCGGCGAGAAAGTGCTTTCGCTGCTGTTCGACCTGCATAAGAAAAGCAAGTCTACGCTGGTGCTGGTGACCCACGACGAGCGTGTCGCGGAACGCTGTCAGCACAGGGTTCGGATGGACGGCGGGCACCTCTATGAAATCTGAAACATCCGCAAGACCGTTCTGGATGCTGAAATTCGCGATCTCGGATCTGCGCTCGCGCATCTCCGCGCTCAAGGTTTTTCTGGCTTGCCTCATACTGGGCGTTACCCTGGTGGCTGCCACGGCCAGTCTCTACCGGGTTATCGAGCAGAGTCTGCTAGCGGATACCCGCATGCTTCTAGGCGGCGACGTCGAGCTGGAAGCCAGTGAGCCTCTGCCGGATGAAGTGCTTGCATGGGTTCGTGCGACCGGCAGCCTCTCGCTGGTTCGAGAGCTAGACACTATGGTTAGTGGTGCAACGGTCAGTGGTTCAAGTGAAGACGGAGGCGCAAGCTTCGTCAGAGCCGAGATACTGATTCCTGATGCCGCCTACCCGCTTTACGGCGAGCTACAACTGACGCCCGACCAACCACTGTCGGAACTCACGGCACCCAAGGATGATCTTTGGGGGGCCATCATCGACCCTTTGCTGGCTGAGCGTCTGGGCCAGTCCATTGGCGACCAGATACAGATTGGCGCAGCAACTTTTCGCATCAGCGGCCTGATTGAGGCGCAACCGGATCGTAGCCTGAATGCCAACTGGCGCGGTTTACCGATCATGATTTCCGAAGCGGCGGTAGAGGCAACCGGGCTGATCCGGCCCGGCAGCCGCGTTGACTACGAGTACCGGGTGCAGACTGACCGCAACCTGAACGTCTGGCTGGATGAATTCGAGCAGGCGTTTCCCGATACTCGCTGGGATACCACAACCTTTGCCGAGCGCAGCGAACGCTTGTCCGAACGGCTTGACCAGATTGCAACGGCGCTCATTCTGATCGCTTTTACCACGCTGTTCATTGGCGGCCTGGGTGTCGCCAACAGCATACATGCCTACCTGGACGAAAAGCTTGGCACCATCGCCACACTGCAAACTCTGGGTTTGCGGCGCAGGCCTTTAGTGGGCATTTATCTACTGCAGATTGGCCTGCTGGGCAGCCTGGCAGGCATCATCGGCGGCGCCATCGGCTTGGCGCTGTCTGCTGCAGCTATTGGCCTGGCCGGCGATGCCTTTGCGCTGCCCGGATCTGGCGACGCTGGTGTGGCGGGCCAGTGGATAGCTCTTTGGGTGGTGCCGTTGCTGCTGAGCTGGCTGTTTGCTGTGCTGACGGCTTACGTGTTCGCACTGCCGGCGCTGGCCAGAGCACTTGCTGCGTCGCCGGCCGGGCTGTTCCGAGGCCGGGTTCAGGCGGCCAGTCATGAGCCTCGTAGCTGGCGGATAGCGAGTTATCTTCTGCTAGTGGTCTACATTGCCGCCACTCTGCTCTGGTTGCCCTCTCCACAACTCGGGTTCCTGTTCCTGCTGGCTGTTGTGGTGCTCTGGGGCTTGCTGGAAGGTCTGGTCAAGGGACTGCAACGCGCTGCCAGAGCTCTGGAAGACAGCGGCTTTGCTGGTCGAAATTTTGCCCGCCGACTGGCGCTGGCCAATTTGCACAGGCCAGATTCACCATTGCGGGCAACCCTGCTCTCGCTGGGCACCGCGCTGACGCTTGTGGTGGCTTGCACTCTGCTTGTAGGCACCCTCCTTCGAGCGCTGGAATCCACGATACCGGCGGAAGCACCTGCCCTGATTCTGTATGAAGTTTTTTCTGATCAGATTGACCCGCTCAAGTCTGGCCTCGAATCCCTTGATCCGGCCAGCCAGATTGAACTGTTGCCATTGGTTCGTGGCCGCCTGGCAGCGATCAACAATGAGCCAATCGCCGATGTTCTGGCCGACAACTCGCAAGCCAGACGCGAGGCCATGGGTGATGAGTACAAGCTCAGTTATCTGTCTGGAAACCCGGAGGATCTAGAACTCGTCAGTGGCAGCTGGTGGTCGTCACCGGCACCAGAGGGTAAGCCCGCCTTCATGGCGATGGAAGATCGGGAAGCCAACCAGCTTGGGCTGACGGTAGGCGACAGGGTGGAATTTCAGGCTGAGGGCCAGACAATTGCCGCCGAAATCAGAGCCCTATACCAGCAAAAAGGCCTTCAAACCCGATTCTGGTTCGAAGGCGTTCTGCAAGATGGCGCGCTGGACGAATTGATTGGCAGGTACGTAGGCGTGGTCTATCAAACCGACCGAGCTGCAAAAACGTCACAGCAGTGGCTCGCCAGAAACATTCCGAATGTGATTACCCTGCGCACAGCCGACTGGCTCGAAACAGCTGGTGATCTGCTGAACAAGGCGGCGGCCGGCCTTGCCACCGTTGCCATGGTCAGCCTGACGGCGAGTCTTCTTGTGCTGTCCAGTGTGGTCGGTGTCAGTCGCAGACGACAGCTCTACGAGGCCAACCTGCTTCACTGCCTTGGCGCCAGGCACCAGGCTATTCGGCAGTCCATGTTACTGGAAACCGGGTTACTTACCTTGCTTTCTACCGTGTTCGCAACTGCACTCGGAGCGCTGATCGCCCTACCACTGGCAAGCATGCTGCTAAAACTGCCAGCAGGCGATCTGTGGTGGCTTGGCGCGCTGGTGGCGGGTGCCGTCAGTTCGCTTGCCCTGCTGGCAGGCCTGCTGCCAACACTGCGGGCGCTGCGGTTGAACCCGGCCCTGCTGCTGCGGGAAGGTTGAGTAGCTATTAACAAAATGTATAGGCTTGTGTCTCTGCGTTGACTAGACTGAAATGACCCCATTTCACCAATCTGCCAGGCACAGGTTCATGACAGCACAGACCGGTTCTAAAGAGCCCGATAAAACCAATGGGAACCCCCTAAACGCTTCCCAAGGAATGACTCAGGCGGTAAACGTGCAAAGCGTGTCACTGGTCATTATAGCGACCATCGCAACGTTGGTTTTTATCGACTGGGCGCAAGCCATTTTATTGCCCTTGGTGGTGGCAGTGCTGATCAGCTATGCGCTCGCCCCGCTGGTAACAGGGCTCGAACGTTTACGACTGCCGCGAACTCTTTCCGCTGGGTTGGTGATCACTATAGTTATAGCCATAGGCGCAGCCGCAAGCGTGCCTTTGAAAAATGAGGCGATGGATCTGCTGGACAAAATTCCGCAAGCGGTTGAGCGCTTTCAGCGTGAAGAGGCCAAAAAGCCGGCAGCAGAAGCCAGCGTTATGGACAAGGCGCAAAAGGCCGCAGCCAAAATTGAAGAGACGACGTCGCCAGACGATCAAACAGACCATTCTGGGCCTCGGGCTACATTGGTGCGCGTTGCAAAGGAACCTTTTGACCTTCGCAATTTCATTATGCAAGGCTCACCCGCGGCATTGGTGCTGTTTTCGCAGGTGCTATCAGTGCTGCTGCTGGTGTTTTTCCTGTTGGCTGTGGGCAAGCTCTACCGTTTAAAAGTTGTGCGAATTGCCGGGCCGTCGTTTGGCCGTATGCGCAAAGCGGCCCATATCATGGCCGACTTCCATTATCAGGTACGGCGCTTCTTGTTTGTGACGCTCATCGGTTCCGTTTTTGTAGGCGTTATAACCTGGCTGGCGTTCATGGCCTTGGGCTTTGAACAAGCCGGCCTATGGGGTGTACTCGCCGGTGTCGCCAGTGCCGTTCCTTATTTAGGGCCTGTGCTAATTTTCTTGAGCACGGGTGTAGCAGCGTTTGTTCAGTTTGGCACTCTCAATATGGCCATTGTGGTGTCTTGCACCTCACTGATCATTACCAGTATTCAGGGCAACATACTGACACCGGTATTAACGGCGCGGATGTCGAGCCTAAACGCTGTTGTTATTTTTATTGGGTTATTGGTCTGGGGTTGGTTGTGGGGGCCGGTCGGTTTAATTGTCGCCACGCCCTTGTTGATGATGACAAAATCCCTGTGTGATTCGGTGGTCAACTTGAAGCCCCTGGGTGAATTGCTGGGGAAGTAAAAGATCACAATGGTCAGCCGGCAATTACGCGACAATCAGGCGAATAATAATGGCGCACACCATAATCAGAGTCAGCCATTTCACCCACTGTGCACCCCGTGGCCCAACATTGACCTTCACCGCAATGATCGCCCCGGCAATATTACCTGCGGCCAGCGTCAAACCCATCGCCCAGCGTACTTGCCCACTGCCGGCGAATATCGCCAGTGCCGGGATGGTATATAGAAGAATGATGAAGACTTTGAGCACGTTTACCTGAAGCAGGTCTATTTTCAGCATACGGTGCAGCGCGACAATAAACAGCGCCCCTACCCCCACCTGAATAAATCCACCGTAAAGACCCACCACAAACATGGCGGCGTAGATCACCGGGCCGAGTCGCTCGGGGGTTAACGGACGAGTGTCCAGCTTTGGAGCGGGCAGCAGCAAAAATGTCGAAGTGGCGATCATGGCGGCAACCAGAATGAATTCAAAAACGGCTGCGGAGACGTCTGTCGCTAGCCAAGCTCCAAGCAATGACCCCAGCACGGCAGGCACAGCCAGCCGCAAACCAATACCCAGCTGACCGTGTCCGTTACGGAAAAAACTGCCAACGGCGGTAATGCTCTGCAACGTTATAGCGACCCGATTGGTGCCATTAGCAACCTGAGGCGGTAGGCCCAGAAACATCAGCAAGGGCAAGGTGAGCATTGAGCCACCGGCGGAGAGCACATTAATAAAGCCGGCGACCCCACCCAGGGCAGCCAGCAAAACCATTTCAGTGAGTGTCATTCGGTGACCATATCAATGTTGAACCAAGGGTTTGCGAGCTGCCGCGGTAGAAGATGTGTGACGGCTCCAAGCTTGAATGCTTAACGCAAGGCTAACGGAGGTTGCACCAGAAAAGCTAATGGTAGATTTTACCAAACGTCCCTGTGTCATAATTCCGTTCCATTCAAGTGTATTGCGGTCGAGTCGAAGATTAAATCTAGACCTAACTAGCCGTCGCTGCCATGCTGCAAGATGACAAACTAACGTTCAACCGACAAATCGCTAATAACGCCGCTGGTACAGACCGGTATAGCATGGCGGATTGACAAAAAATCAATGCTGCAGGAAGTTACGAATGACCTTCGCACGTATTACCGGCACCGGCTCGTACCTGCCGGACCAGATTGTGACCAATAAGGATCTAGAAAAAACCGTGGACACCACGGACCAGTGGATCCGCGAACGAACCGGCATTGAACAGCGCCATATTGCGGTGAAAGGTCAAACCACCGTTGACCTGGCCGAACAGGCTGCCTTAAGAGCCATAGAGGCCGCCGGAATATACGCTGCGGATATTGATCTGATCGTGTTTGCTACTTCTACGCCCAATAAAGTATTCCCAAGCTCCGCCTGTATTCTGCAGGCACGCCTGGGAATTCGAGGCTGTCCCGCTTTTGACATTCAGGCTGTATGCAGCGGTTTTGTGTACGCGCTGGCCACCGCGGATAAATTCATCAAAACGGGAACCAGCAAAAAAGTGCTCGTCATTGGTGCAGAGGTATTCTCTCGTATTATCGACTGGAGCGATCGTGGTACCTGCGTGTTGTTCGGCGATGGCGCCGGTGCGGTTATTCTTGAAGCCAGTGATGAAACTGGGATTTTGTCCACCCATCTTCACGCCGACGGCAGCTATGAAAAACTTCTTCACGTGCCATGTGGCATCGCCGAAAATCCTGAAAAGTTCAAGGCAGGCTTGGGCTATGTGGAAATGAAAGGGAATGAAGTCTTCAGAATGGCGGTAAACACGCTGGGTAGAATTGTTGATGAAACCCTTGCTCACAACAATATGAAAAAATCGGATATTGATTGGCTTGTGCCCCACCAGGCTAATATGCGGATTATCGCAGCGACCGCTAGAAAACTGAACATGCCGATGGATCAGGTTGTGGTAACCGTTAACAAGCATGGCAATACCTCAGCAGCGTCTATTCCTCTGGCCCTTGATGAAGCTGTACGTGATGGCAGGATCAAGCGTAACGAGGTTGTTTTACTGGAAGCGTTTGGCGGCGGTTTTACCTGGGGGTCTGCGTTACTACGTTTTTAAGTGGCAGCATATAAGAAGCTGGTTTAAGCTTAGTCCCGATGTGCATCAAAAAAAATAAAAGGAAGAAATGATGAAAATGTCACCTCGGGATACTCAAGCTATGACAACCCAACCTGCGAGCCTCAGCCGTAGACGGCTACTGGTTGGCAGCGCCGGCGCCATGGTCTCTGTCAGCTTGTTAGGCATGGTGCCATTGGCGCGCGCCGACGAGCCCAAAACCCTGCCTGACTTCGTGAAATGGAAAGATCAATCTGCGTTGATCGTGCACAGCGCGAACACCATGGAAACCCAGCGCGGTGCCATTGGTAGCGGCGTGGTAACGCCAAGCACCCATTTGTTTGTGCGCAACAACCTGCCCGCGCCCGACGGAATCACGGATAACCCGGATGCCTGGGAAGTCACCATCGAGGGTGTGGCCTCGCCCAAAACCTTTACGGTTGCAGATCTGAAAAAAATGAATGTGACGTCGGTTGCGTCTGTATTGCAATGTTCCGGCAATGGCCGAGCTTTCTTTACCCATGGCCCAGGCGGAACCCAGTGGGCAACCGGTGCTGCAGGCTGTGTCGTTTGGACAGGCGTGCCCCTAAGCGATGTGATCAAAGAACTGGGTGGCAACAGCGAAGATGCCCGTTACATAACCGCCACGGGCGGCGAGACTCTGCCTGCAGGTTTGGACCCGAAAACCCTGATGGTTGAAAGGTCAGTGCCCGTCCAGGCTCTGGATCAGGTTCTGCTGGCCTGGGAAATGAACGACCAAGCGCTGCCGTTGAGCCACGGTGGACCATTGCGATTCGTTGTACCGGGCTACTTCGGTGTTAACAACGTTAAATACGTCAAAAACATTTCTTTCACAAAAGACCAGACCGACGCCAAAATCCAGGCCTCGGGCTATCGACTTCGCGACGTTGGCGTAAAAGGCGCCCCGGACCAACCCTCCATGTGGGAAATGCCGGTCAAATCCTGGATAACGGCTCCTTTGGAAGGCGCAAAAACTGGTCGTAATATGATTTATGGCGTGGCCTTAGGCGGCGTGAATGATCTTGAGAAAATAGAAGTCTCTGTCGACGGTGGCAAAAATTGGAAACAGGCGCGTTTCCTGGGGCCGGATTTAGGACCTTTTGCATGGCGTCCGTTTGTACTGGGCACCGATCTGCCGGCCGGTGAGCATCTTATTGTCAGCCGTGCTACCGATGTTGAAGGCAACACTCAACCACCTGAGCGTACGCCGAACGAACGCGGTTATGGCAACGCCAGTTGGCAAGATCACGGCGTCACCGTTAGCGTGTCTTGAGCGTGGAAACTCTTTTATGAAAATAGCGGTTGTTAGTCTTATATTGTGTCTGTGCGCAGGGACCGCTTATGCAGACGAGCTTTACACACAGGGTAAGCAGGTGTTTGATCAGGCTGAGCCTTCCTGCGCCATTTGTCACACACTGGCAGACGCCGGATCGGCTGGTGCTATTGGGCCCAACTTCAATGATCTGAAGCCTTCCGAAGAGCAGGTTTGGAAGGCGCTTAACGGCGGTGTTGGCATTATGCCGGATTTTTCAGATAGCCTGTCGCAAGAGCAGATGAAAGCGGTGGCGCATTACGTCGCCGAAGCCTCCAAGCAGTAACGGCCAACCCCGGAGCCCGCACTTATCACGGGCTCCGGAGTTTTTGCTGTCATGTAATCGACTGAACCTCTTCCTCCCGCTCTTATTCCAAAAATTTATATTTTAGTTATTCTTTATTCTTTCCAGTTTTAACCGCGCTTTGGTAACTTACCCCTCAACACATCATCTGTTTTAGGGGAATGTCATGCAACGTAAACTCAAAGGCCTGGTGACCGGCCTCGCGCTCAGCGCCTCACTTTTTGCCCCCGCGGCTGTATCGGCCGAACGAGAATTGCTGAACTCATCCTATGATGTCGCCCGCGAACTGTTCGCCGCTTACAACGTGCATTTCAATGAATATTGGAAAGAAAAGACCGGCGACAGCGTTGAAGTCAGCCAGTCGCACGCAGGTTCTTCCAAGCAGGCACAAGCGATTATTCAAGGCCTGAAAGCCGACGTGGCTACCTTTAACCAAGTCACCGATATTGACATTCTGCACACCCGCGGCAATTTGATTCCTGAAAACTGGGCCGAGCGGTTACCAAACAACAGCTCCCCGTATTACTCCACCATGGCATTTCTGGTGCGTAAGGGTAATCCAAAAAATATTCAAAACTGGGACGACCTGGTAAAAGAAGACGTAGCTCTGGTTATGCCCAATCCGAAAACCTCCGGCAATGGCCGTTACACCTATCTTGCTGCGCTGGGCTACGCTCAAGAAACCTTTGGTGACGACCAGCAGAAAATTGACGGGTTCCTTCGGGATTTTCTGGGTCAGGTAAAAGTATTTGACAGCGGTGGTCGCGGCGCCACTACAACCTTTATTGAACGCGAAATTGGCGACGTTCTGCTGACGTTCGAATCGGAAGTGCTGAACCTGGTTGACCGTTACGACAATGGCGAATACGAAGTGGTCACGCCCAAGATCAGTTTTTTGGCCGAATTTCCGGTTACCTGGATAGACGAGTACGTTAAGCAGAACGGCACCGAAGACCTCGCCAAAGCCTATCTTGAGCACCTTTACAGTGAAGACGCCCAGCGCCTGCTGGCCGGATTCAACTACCGCGTGCACAACGACACCGTGAAAAAAGAAACGTCTGACCGCTTCCCGGACGTGAAATTACTGTCCATAGACGCCATTGCCGGCAGCTGGGAAAGCGCCACCGAAGAGCACTTTGCCAGTGGCGGAAAACTTGACCAATTGCAGCGTCGTAAGTAATCAATGTCCACCGCTAATCAGGCCAGCGCAGTGAAATCACAGCGCTGGCCGCTGACCAAGAGCCGCAGTAAGCGGGTATTGCCGGGGTTCGGTCTGAGCCTCGGCATATCGCTGTTCTTTATCAGCCTGGTTTTGCTATTGCCGCTGACAGGGCTGGTTATTGAAGTGTCGGCCATGAGCCTTAGTGAATTCTGGTTTGTAATCACTGATCCACGGGTTGTAGCCTCTTATAAAGTGACTGCGCTGGCCGCATTAGCTGCGTCACTGTTTAACGGCGCCTTTGGCTTACTGTTGGCCTGGGTTCTGGTGCGCTATGAATTTCCCGGAAAACGCCTGATTGATGCGGTGGTAGATCTACCCTTTGCATTGCCCACCGCTGTTGCCGGCATTACGTTGGCTACGCTGTTCGCTGCAAACGGTTGGTACGGGCAATTTTTGACCAAACTGGGTATAGACGTCGCCTTCACACCCGTGGGCATTGTGGTGGCCATGGCGTTTACCAGCCTGCCGTTTGTGGTGCGCACTGTGCAGCCGGTTCTGGAAGAGCTGGCACCGGAAGATGAAGAAGCCGCCGTAAGCCTGGGCGCCAGCGACGCCCATGTGTTTCGCCGGGTTATTTTCCCGGCACTATGGCCGGCATTGGTCACCGGTGTGGCTTTGTCGTTTACCCGCAGCCTTGGCGAGTTTGGCGCGGTTATCTTCATTGCCGGCAACATGCCCTACATCAGTGAGGTCACCAGTCTGATGATCTTTATCCGCCTGCAGGAGTACGACTACGCCGCGGCCAGCGCGATTGCCTCGGTTATCCTGCTGGCATCACTGTTGCTGCTGTTTGCCATTACCGTATGGCAAGCGCGCTACCTCAAACGCCTGGAAGGACGCTAGCGCCATGGCACGCACCCGAGCCCGCTCCTTACACTCCTTACAACACCGTCGCGTTGGCGACAGTCCGGCCATAAAGTGGCTGCTGATTAGCATCGCCATCGCAGTCACCGCTGGCCTTTTAATTATGCCGCTGGTGGTTATTTTTACCGAAGCCCTGAGCGCCGGCTGGAGCACGTTCGCTGATAACCTGCTAGACCAGTACACCCTACACGCGATCGGGCTGACCTTGTTTGTGGCCGCTTTGACCGTGCCGCTAAACCTGGTGTTTGGTGTAGCGCTGGCCTGGCTGGTCACCCGGTTTCGTTTTCCCGGCCGTAAACTGCTGATCACCCTGATTGATATCCCGTTTGCGGTGTCGCCGGTGGTGGCTGGTTTGCTGTATCTGCTGCTGTATGGCCGTAACGGCTGGATTGGCAGCTGGCTGGCGGACTATGACATTCAGCTGATGTTCTCCTGGCCCGGCATTGTGATGGTAACCGTGTTTGTTACCTGCCCGTTTGTTGCCCGTGAGCTGATTCCGCTTATGCAACAGCAAGGCAGCGAGGAAGAAGAGGCCGGCGTTGTGCTTGGCGCGTCGGGTTGGAGAATATTTCGTACCATTACACTGCCTAACATCAAATGGGCGCTTATCTACGGCGTTGTGCTGACCAATGCACGTGCCGTAGGCGAATTTGGCGCGGTATCCGTGGTGGCGGGTAATATTCGCGGGCAAACCAACACCCTGCCCCTACACGTGGAATTGTTGTACCAGGATTACAACGTTGTCGGCGCGTTCACCAGCGCATCACTATTGGCCGGCATTGCCGTGTTTACGCTGGCCGCTAAAGGTTTTGTGGAATGGCGGCAGGCTCGCACCCTGATCCGCCTGCAAGCACAGGAGATCGCTTCATGAGTATTACCGTTGATGGCATCAACAAGCGCTTTGGCAAGTTTCAGGCGCTGAATAACGTCTCTCTGGATATTCCCGAGGGCAAACTCACCGCTTTACTGGGTCCTTCCGGCTCGGGCAAAACGACTCTGCTGCGCATTATTGCCGGGCTGGAGTCTGCAGACAGCGGGCAAATCTCGTTTTCAGGCCAGGATGTTACCGGGCTTCACGTACGCGAGCGCAACATCGGTTTTGTGTTTCAGCACTATGCTCTGTTCCGCCACATGACCGTGGCACAGAACATTGCTTTCGGCCTGGATTCTCTGCCACGCAAACAGCGCCCGTCAAAAACGGATATTCAGAAGCGCGTTAGCGAGCTGTTGGAAATGATTCAGTTGCCGCACCTGGCCCAACGCTACCCGGCGCAATTGTCCGGCGGTCAAAAACAGCGGGTGGCACTGGCTCGTTCGATTGCGACCCAACCGAAAATTCTGCTTTTAGATGAACCCTTTGGAGCGCTGGACGCCAAAGTACGTAAAGACTTGCGCCGTTGGCTGCGCAATCTTCACGATGAATTCCACTTCACCAGCATTTTCGTGACCCACGACCAGGAAGAAGCCTTGGAACTGTCTGATCAGGTAGTGGTTATGAGCCAGGGCCGTGTGGAGCAGGTGAATGAACCCATAGAGCTTTACGCTCGGCCAGAGAGCCGCTTTGTATTCGATTTTTTGGGCCAGGTAAATGTTATTTCTGGCCAGGTAAGGCAAGGCAGCCTAAGCCAGGGTAATGCCTGGGTAACCTTACCCGGAGTGCAGCACAAGGGAGACGCCCAGATCTACCTGCGGCCACATGAAGTGCGGCTGGCAACAGCGCCGGTGGCACACGCCAATTTGCCGCTACGCATTGAAGCGGTTAGCCTCATTGGCTCGGAAGTGCGGGTTGAGTTACGCCCTGAAGGCTGGCACAGCGAAGGTTCGAATAACATCTGGGAAGTGGGCATCAGCCATGCTGAATTCAACAGTCAGCGCCCGACTCGCGGCGATCTGCGTTATGCAGTGCCGGAGGTCGGGCATCTGTTTACCGGTAACGACGCTCAGCCCGCAACGGTCAACTGGGCCGAAGCGGAACTGGCACCCCGGGTTCGCTTGATCAGCTGAAGGCTGGTCATGCTCAGCCACTGGTTTTTAACCAGTGTGGCGAGCGCCGGGGTGCGCTCCAAAGCCAAATCAATCCGCTCTTGAGGCGCATCAATCAGAACCGTTAAACGCATGGGCTCGTGCCGCCAGTTCGTGCCGTCGTGAACCGACTGCCACGGCAAGCCAATCCGCAGATCGCTGCCATCGCCTTCAATCACGCCCACGTTGCCGCCGATCACCGAATGCAGCAGCTTATTGCCCGCACCGTAGGTTTCCGGTGCAGTCACCGAGGCGAAATACTGTAAATTAATCCAGCTGGCAACCACCACAGGGCCACCAAATATGGCGGTCAGTACATTGCCATCCTCGTCTGCCTCGGGGTCATAATCGTGCATGAACACCCGGCCACCCAGGTCGCGTCCGCGCGACAATGTGCGATTGCCAATCAGCATTGCGGCGTTGTTGGCCAAACCCCACTCAGGGCGCACCTCGGCCCAGTTCCGGGTACGTCTTTGCAGTTCGGCCAGCAGCGCGTCATCCCCCAAACCGTTTAGCTGAAGCGGTGTCGCCCGCTCCCTCCGCATGCTGGTGCCAGCAATGCTAAGGGCCTTTTCAAAACGCGACAGGACACCCCTATGACTGGCTGGTAAGGCGCTGCGGCGAATAATCTGCACTTGGTCGGTCACCGTGCAGTGCTGGCCCGCAACCACCCAGGTTTCCTGCGGAATAACGATACCTTCTTTTTCCAAACCTGCACGCACCACCGGCTCATTCAGCATATCAGCCACAATCTGCGCATTCAGGCCGCCATTGCGGCCCCCGCAGGCGCCACACGCCAAACCCGCGTGGTGAGCGTTATTGTCTGTGCGCGCGCCGTGGCCCACCAGAACCAGCAACGGGGCAAAATGTTCCGTCAGCGACAGCGACCGCAAAAAATCTGTGCCCAGGCGGATTTTGTTCGCATCAGACAACGGATCTCCGGTTCCGGCATGATGCATGCGCAGCTGTCCAGGCTCGTGATCTTCACCTTTACTGCTATTTCCTTTATTAAGACTGTCACGCACCAGCTTCCAGGCCCAGGCCAAGCCGGTGGTTTCCACCAAGGTAAAAGTTGACAAGCTGCCATACTTGGCGCTGCGAACCGCCTGACGGAACAGTTCTTGCTGATTGGTTTTGCTTCGCTGTGCGTTATCACCCTGGCTGGTACCCGTGGTGTCAGCGGCTATGATTGCCGGCTCCAACAGGCCCGGAAGCTGACGCATGCCGGGCTTGTCGCTGAGTGTCTGATGGGCCAGCGCCAAACCAAAAAAGCCGGCCATACCCTTGGTTTGAATACCGCCGTCCGCTTGTTCCAGGTTGCGCCGGATGACTTCCGAACGCACATCAATACAAAATACCGCTTGAACGTCTGGCCTTACCGCGGCAACCGGGCTTGCATCAAGATTCAGGCTTGATAGCAGCTGCCGCTGCCAGGCCCGCTCAAACGCCTGCTGCCACAACCAGAGTTGGCCGTCAGTGTTTGCGCCGTTATCGAGCCCGTCCTCATCAAACCCACTCTTGGCTGCCAGAAACCACTGGCTTTGCCAAGCTTTCTGGGTAGCGTTATTGGCAAGCGCGAACCCTGCCCATTCCCATGCCAGCAACACAGCCAACAGCTCACGACAGATCTTACTGGTGCCCCCTTGGTTTTCGGCTCGCCAGTCTATTCCGCGGCACCAGGACGCCCAGCCAATCATATCCAGTAACAATCCGTGGCAAAGCGCTTCCAACGCCGCGGGCGGCAGGGCCAGATCGCGGGTCAGTTGTGCCAGGGCCTGTTCGGTCTCTTGCGGCAAGCCTGCAAGCATACGTTGTAAGCCTTTAACGCCAATCTGCTTGTCTACCAGATGACTGGCATTTACATGCTCATGCCAGGCCGTGTAAAGGCTGTGTTCCTTGTCTGCAGCCCAGCGTGCCTGGCGCTGATCAAAGTAACGGGCACAGAAACGACCTGTCTGACGTACAACGGCTTCTTGGGAATTGCCATCGCCGGCCGGCGCAAGGCCTTCATGGCTCAGGAAAATAGAGCAGGCCGCCCGTGGCTGAACAAAATCACCCGCGCGCAAGCGCTTCAGCAGGTCTTCAAGCGATGGCGCAGGTTCAGGGCCAACCGCCTGTAACACATCCTGCACGTCTTCGGGGCGTATGCGCCCGCCGTCCCAGGCCGACAAGTAAAAAGACGCAGGCATTAACATGCTGATACCGCCACGGCGCTGCAGTTGATCGGCCGCCTCTGCCACCGATTGCTCCCGCATTCCCCACCAGGGATTGACGGCAATAAACTGGTCCAGAGGCCATATCGGCGCTATGGCCTCGCAAGCCGCGATTACAGCCGCCTGTAATTCATTTTGTACAAGGTAGCTAGGGCTCATGACCGCTCTCCTGAACTCAACGGGATAACTTTATTTAGGTTGGTCGGTTTGGCGCCGCGAAGGCTCAAGCTGTTGGTTTTTCTTGCCAATGCGGCACTGACGCGGTTCAACGGCAGATCTAGCCCTAAGCCTTCGCAGTAGTAATGATGGAGTGCCTGGCTGATGCGGCTCTGCGGTTTAAGCAAAATCATCAGAGAGCCAGCCGCCAGAGCAGCGACGATGGCCAAGCCCGCCACTTGTGCTGCAAGTGGAAGCACCAAGTTGCTGGTTGAACCCAGAGCCGGCGACAGCAACGCATGCAGTAAGCTATAAAGTGGCAACAACATCAGGGTACAAAGCAGCAGGCTGGCTCGAACCGGAGCCTTCACCCAAGCTGGAATGCCCAGTGCGGCAGCGGTGCACGCCAACACCAGCAGCGTACCCAGAACCAGTTTCCCTTCCACCAGTGCCGGCACCGCCGACAATATAACCGCGGCGACCACGGCGGCAAGCACGCCGTTTATCACCTGAACCCGCTCCACTCCGGCGTACCCTGCCAGCGAATGGCTGGCCACAACCGTGCGGCTACTGGCCAGGAACGAATGCGCCTTGTACAGCGAGTGCGCCAGCAGATGCAGGAAGGCCAAGGTGTAAGCGCCTAAACCAATTTCGAACAACATAAACCCCATCTGTGCTGACGTAGACCACGCCAGTGAGTGCTTTACTGATGACTGCGTCATCATCACCAGCGCAGCAACGACTGCGGTCACACCGCCGACAACAAGAAGAATGCCGTGGCCCGGCGTAAAGCCGTCAAACACTGGGTACAAACGCAGCCACAGAAAACCACCCAGGTTGATAATGCCCGCGTGCAGCAGTGCCGAAACCGGCGTCGGCGCTTCCATAACCCGCAGCAACCACCCATGAACTGGCAGCTGAGCACATTTCA